>Ga0182018_10000130_pt1 | contig 93333 bp, 93 predicted proteins | sample 812P2MmetaG_FD_120490 | JGI IMG/M metagenome (GOLD analysis project Ga0182018, IMG submission 120490) | Permafrost microbial communities from Stordalen Mire, Sweden - 812P2M metaG | ecosystem: Environmental > Terrestrial > Soil > Wetlands > Permafrost | place: Sweden: Stordalen | collected...
ATCACAATCCGTAGCAATACGGTGCAAGGTCCGGGTAGACCACCCGGTTGATAGGCCAGGAATGTAAGCGTCGTAAGGCGTTCAGTTTACTGGTACTAATGACCTTGCTTGGTTTATGCAGGTTCTAGCTGTTCGAAGGCGTTTATTTTGCCTCCTTGTGCGTCCATTGCCCTAAACTTTTGTTTCAATTTCTCCCTTCGGGGAGATCCAATTCCTGGTGACCACATGCCGGGGGCCCACCCGTTCCCATCCCGAACACGGCCGTTAAGCCCCGAGCAGCCAATGGTAGTAGGACGATAGGTCCCGCGAGAGTAGGTCGTTGCCAGGTTATGGCCCGGTTCTTCGAAAGAGGAACCGGGCCTCCTTTTTGTACGGGCGGCGCGGGGAGGCCGGCGGCTTCCCTCGGTCTCCGCTTGCCCGTCCGGCGCCCGGGGCTTGAATCGGCGCAGCCGACCCATGAAGAAGAACAACGTCGTCCGCAACTACCTCGTCCTGCCGTGCTGCCTCCTGCTGCTCAACCTCTGCGTGGGCCTCGTGAGCTACAAGGCCAGGGTGGTCGAGGATCCCCTCGAGCGAACCGCCGTCATCATGGCCATGGTGCTGTTCGGGAGCTCCCTGGTCGGGTTCCTCGTCGCGCCGGCGATCGAGACCCTGGTCGGCGCCGTCCACCGGGGCAGCCGGCGCAGCCTGGGCGGGCTCGGCGAGGCGGGGTTCGTCGTCCTCCTCGGGGTCGTCGTCTTCTGGCTCTATTACCGGATGTACATCATAGGGCCCGAGTCGCTCCTGCCGGCGGCGTGGCGCAACCACGGCCGCTGATCGCGGCTCAAACCGGCGCAAGCGAGTCCGCGGCGTCGGCGACGTGCGCCCGGCTCCGCTGGGCGTACTTGAGCCAGCGGCGCTTCTTCCAGCGGCGGTACATCAGCAGGCCGCGCAGCCACTCGTCCGTGATCATCGCGATCCAGACGCCGACAAGGCCGAGGCCGAGCTTGAGCCCGAGCAGCCACGCGAGCGGCACCCACACGCACCACATCGAGAGCACGGCCATCTGGATCGGGAAGCCGACATCGCCCGTGGCGCGAAGGGAGCTGATGACGACCACGTTGAAGACGCGCCCCGGCTCGAGGATGATCGCGAGGCGCAGCAGCACGGCGCCGCCCGCGATGATCGCGGCATTGTGCGTGAAGCACCCGAGGAGGAGGGGGCCGAGCGCGGCCACGACGACCATGACGCAGCTCACGATGATGAAGCCCGTCCTCAGGCTCCTGAGCAGCTTCTGGTAGGCCTCCTCGAACAGGCCCGCGCCGATCAGGTGGCCGATGAGGATCTCGGTCCCGAGGCCGACCGAGAAGCTGAACAGCATCGCGAAGCGCTGGATCTGGAGGGCGTAGGACTGGATCGCGAGGCTGTCGCTCCCGAGGCGGGCGATGAAGGTGGTGACGAGCAGGAACGCGGTCCAGTAGCACATCTGCTCGCCCGCGGCCGGGAGGCCGATGTGCAGGATGCGCCTGACCTTCCCCCAGGAGATGGCGACGAAGTCCGCGGCCCGGAGGCGCAGGTGGGTGTGGTAGTCGAGGAGGATCCACAGCGCGACGCACGAGACGCACCGGCTGAACACGCCCGAGAGCGCGACGCCGAGCACGCCCATCCTCGGGAAGCCGAAGGGCCCGAACAGGGCGAACCAGTTCCCGGCGACGTTGAGGATGTTCTGGCCGAGCGCGACCAGCATCGTGTCGCGGGTGTGGCCGTGGGCGCGCAGCACGGCGGCGATCGAGATGTTCATCGACTCCATGAACAGCGTGCCGCCCATCAGCGTGAGGAAGGGCAGGGCGTACTCCATGAGGCCGGCGGGCAGCTGCATCGCGCGCAGCATCGGGGAGGCGAAAAAGTAGACCGCCACGCTGAAGGCGAGCCCCATCCAGGTGTTGACGGCGATGGCGTTGGCGGCGATCTGGTCCGCGCCCGGTCGGTCGCGGGCGCCGAGGTGGTGGGTGATGACGACGCTCGTGCCGATGCCGATGAAGTTGAAGGCGACCAGGAAGAAGATGATGACCTGGTTGGCCACGCCCAGCGCCGCCACGGCGCCGTCGGAGACGTGGCTCACCATGAACGTGTCCACGGTGCCGATCAGCATGCGCAGCGTCTGCTCGACGAAGATCGGCCATGCGATCCCCAGGAGGGAGAGTTTGGCTGTGGGCGTGCTGGCCATCGGCAAAGGCGGCCGGAGCATACCCGAACGCCCGTGCGGGAAGTCAACCGGTCTTGGGGCCCGGGGCCGTTTCGGAAACTTGTGCTCGGGCGCGTCCGGCGCCACCATGGGGCCCATCATGACCCCCCCCATGGAATTCCTGCCCCGCGGGCCCCGCCTGAGGGTCCCCGCCCTGATCCTCGCGTGCATCCTCGGCTCCGGGATCGCGCGGGCGCAGCAACCCGCCGTTGTCTCCCCGGAGGTCCTTGCGGACGGCCGGGTGACCTTCCGGATGCTGGCGCCGAAGGCCGAATCCGTCTCCGTGGTGGGGCTGCGCCACCTGCCGGAGCAGCCGATGGCGAAGGACGCCTCGGGCCTCTGGAGCGTGACCGTCGGGCCCTTCGCCCCGGACATCTACTCGTACACGCTCTCGATCGACGGCGCGACGGTGACCGACCCGCACGACCGCGACATCAAGAAGTATTTCTCGTCGGAGAGCATGTTCGAGGTCCCCGGCAATCCGCCGATCCTCGCCTCCGTCCAGGCCGTCCCGCACGGCGTGGTCCATCACCAGTTCTACGCCTCCAAGGTGAGGGGAGGGGACGCCGGCATGTGGGTCTACACGCCCCCCGGCTACGATCCGCGGCTCCCGGCCCTCTATCCCGTCGTCTACCTCCTACACGGCTTCGGCGACCGCGAGGAGGCGTGGATCGACGCCGGCCGCGCGAACACGATCGTCGACAACCTGATCGCCCAGGGCCGGATCGCGCCGATCATCGTCGTGATGCCGTACGGCCACCCCGTCCCCGTAGAGACCGGGACGCGCTCGAAGGATTACGGGGCGCGCAACACGGCGGCGATGGAGAAGGACCTCCTGGGCGAGGTGATCCCGCTGGTCGCGCGCGACTACCGGGCCGATCCCCGGCCCGGGAAGCGGGCGATCGTCGGGCTCTCCATGGGCGGCGGCCAGGCCCTCGCGATCGGCCTCGGAAACCCCGGGATCTTCAAGTGGGTCGGCGCCTTCAGCGCGGCGGCGCCGGACCGCGACCTGGAGGTGGCCTTCGCGGACGTCATCAGGTCCCCGGCGGACCGCCCGAGCCTCGTCTGGATCGCGGTCGGGAGGGACGATTCCCTCCTCAAGCGCAACGAGGCCTTCCACGCCTGGCTCGACAAGGAGGGGATCGCGCACACGTGGACCGTGAGCGACGGCGCCCACGAATGGCCCGTCTGGCGCTCCTACCTCCCGCAGTTCCTCGAGCTGATCTTCCGCTGACTTGGCGGGCCTACTTAAGGAGCATGTCCTTCACGGTCTTCCCCGCCGGGATCATCGGCAGGACGTGCTCGGTGTACGGGACGATCACGTCCAGGACGAACGGGCCGTCGCAGTCGAGCATCTCCTGGATCGCCTCCCTCAGCTCGCTCTTCCTGATCACGCGGCGGCCCCGCACGCCGAATCCCTCGGCGATCTTCACAAAGTCGGGGTAGAGCGCGTCCGGGTTGTCCGGGCTGCCCACGTTGCTCTCGTCGCCGAGGATCGTGTTGCCCCGGACGCTGCCGTAGAAGCGGTCCTCCCACTGGACGACCATGCCGAGGTGCTGGTTGTTAAGGATGAGGGCCTTCGCGGCGATCTTCTCGATGTGCGCGGTCGCGAGCTCCTGTATGTTCATCGCGAACGAGCCGTCGCCGTCGATGTCGATGACCTGCTTGTCGGGCCGCGCGACCTTCGCGCCGAGGGCGGCGGGGTAGCCGAAGCCCATCGCGCCCAGCCCAAGCGAGCTGATGTAGTGGCGCGGCTCGTTGAAGCGGTAGAACTGGGCCGCCCACATCTGGTGCTGGCCGACGCCGGTCGTGATGATCGCGTCGCCCTTGGTGAGCTCGTAGAGCGCCTGCACGGCCTCCTGGGGCTGGATGTGGCGGCTCGGCTCGTAGCTGAAGGGATGGTCCCTCTTCCACGCGGCGATCTGCGCGTGCCACGGGGCGGTGTCCGGCGGGGTGAACTTCGCCGCGGCCATGAGCGCGTTCAGGCGCCCGAGGGCGTACTTGACGTCGCTGACGACCGCAAGGCCCACGCGCTTGTTCTTGTTGTGCTCGGACGCGTCGACGTCGATGTGGACGATCGTCGCGTGCGCGGCGAACTTGTGGGTGTCGCCCGTGATCCGGTCGTCGAACCGGGCTCCCAGGACGAGGAGCAGGTCCGACTCGTCCACGGCCCAGTTGCCGTAGGCCGCCCCGTGCATCCCGAACCACTGCATCGAGAGCGGGTCGGTCTCGGGGAATATCCCGACGCCCATGAGCGTCGTCGCGACGGCGATGTGCGTCCTCTCTGCGAAGGCCCTGAGCTCCTTGTGGGCGTTGGCCGAGACGATGCCGCCGCCGGCGTAGATCACGGGCTTCTTGGCCTCGGCCACGAGGGCAAGGACCTTCCGGAGCGTCTCATCGTCGGCCCGGTGCTCCTGCGACACGTACGGGTTTCGAAAGTCGGTCGCCGCGGGAAACTCGGGCTTGAACTTCGCCTGCTGGACGTCCTTGGGGATGTCGATGACGATCGGCCCCGGCCTGCCGCTCCTCGCGAGGTGGAACGCCTCCTTCATGATCCGCGGCAGCTCGTGCACGTCCATCACGAGGTAGGAGTGCTTCACGACAGGCAGCGTCATCCCGAAAAAATCGGTCTCCTGGAACGCCATCTTGCCGATGAACTTCGACATGACCTGGCCCGTGATCGCCACGAGCGGGATCGAGTCCATGTACGCGTCCGCGATCGCGGACACGAGGTTCGTGGCCCCCGGCCCGCTGGTCGCCATGCACACGCCGACCCTGCCGGTCGCGCGCGCGTAGCCCTCGGCGGCGAAGGAGCCGCCCTGCTCGTGGCGAGGGAGGATCACGCGGATCTTGTCGGTGCGCGCCAGCGACTGGTGGAGCTCCTGCGACGCCCCGCCGGGGTAGGCGAACACCACCTCGACGCCCTCGCGGATGAGGCACTCGACGACGGCGTCGGAGCCCTTCATCTCGGGGCCGATCTCGGCCTTGGGAAACGGCGTGGGGGAGGTGCGTGTGCTCATGGGGGGCGCTTCGTGAAAAAGCCCGCCATCAGAGTACGTCCGGACGGCCTAGGCAAGCCTCGGGAATTGGGTTGGCGGGCCCGCCGGGCCCGCTCACCTTCGGCCCTGTGCTGAAGCTCCTTTTCATAGGCGACATCGTGGGCAGGCCCGGCAGGGAGATCGCCGAGGAGCGGGTGCCGCGGCTCAAGCGCGAGTTCGGCCTCGACTTCGTGGTCGCCAACGCCGAGAACGCCGCCGCCGGCGCCGGGATCACCGGCGCGCTCGCTCGCTCGCTCCTCGAGTCCGGCGTGGACGCGATCACGCTCGGCGACCACGTGTGGGACCAGCGCGGGTGGGAGAACGAGATCGCCGGGCTGGACCGGGTCTGCCGGCCCGCCAACCTGCCCGCCGCGTGCCCGGGCTGGGACCACGTGATCATCGAGTCCCGGGGATTCAAGCTGGCGGTCTTCACGGTGCTCGGCCGCCAGTACATGAACCTCAAGGCCGAGTGCCCCTTCCTGTGCGCGGACCGGATGGTCGAGCGCCTGAGGGGCCAGGCGGATGCGATCATGGTCGAGATCCATGCCGAGGCCACGTCGGAGAAGCAGGCGCTCGGCTGGCACCTCGACGGCCGGGTGACGGCGGTCTTGGGCACCCACACGCACGTGCCGACGGCCGACGCGTGCGTGCTTCCCAAGGGGACGGCCTTCATGTGCGACGTGGGGATGACGGGCCCCTACGCGAGCGTCCTCGGGCGCGAGGTCGCCCCCGTCATCGCCCGGTTCATGGACGGGATGCCCAGGCGCTTCGAGGTCGCCACAGGGGACGTCCGGATGTCGGCGGCCCTGGTCGAGATCGATCCCTCGATGGCCCGGGCGGCGAAGATCGAGCTGCTGACCCAGAGGCGCTAGGCCCCCGGGGAAGCCGGGTGCCTACGAGCGGGTGACCCCGGCCTCCACGTAGGTGCCGATGTGGCGGAAACGCTCGTAGCGCGTCTCGAGGAGCGTGGCGGTGTCGAGGGCGCGCAGGTCGTTCAGGTGCTTCTGGAGCGAGTACTTGAGGGCGGCCGCGGCCTGCGCGGGATCGTTGTGGGCCCCACCGAGGGGCTCGGGGATGACCTCGTCCACGGCCCCCAGCTTCTCCAGGTCGTCCGCATCGACCTTCAGGGCGGCGGCGGCCTTGGGGGCCGCGGAGCCGTCCTTCCAGAGTATCGCGGCGCAGCCCTCGGGCGTGATCACCGAGTAATAGCTGTTCTCGAACATCAGCACGCGGTCGGTGACGCCGATCCCGAGCGCCCCCCCGGAGCCGCCCTCGCCGACCACGACCGAGATCGTGGGGGTCTTGAGCATCGCCATCTCCCTCAGGTTGACGGCGATCGCCTCCGAGACGTGGCGCTCCTCGGATCCGACGCCCGGGAACGCTCCCGGCGTGTCGATAAACGAGAGCACGGGCAGGCCAAATCTTTCGGCCATCTTCATGATGCGTAGGGCTTTCCGATAGCCCTCGGGGTGCGCCATCCCGAAATTGCGCGCGATCCTCTCCCTGGGGTCGCGGCCCTTCTGCTGAGCGACGATCATGACCGCCTGGCCGTCGAAAAAGGCGGTCCCGCCCACCAGAGCCCGGTCGTCGCTGAACTGCCGGTCGCCGTGCAGCTCCTGGAAGCCCCTGCATATCGCCGCAACGTAGTCGAGCGCGTAGGGCCGCTTGGGATGCCGGGCCAGGAGGACCTTATCCCAGGGCGTGAGGTTGGAGTAGATCTCGCGCTGGGTCCGCTCGATCTTCTTCTCGATCGAGCGGGTCTCCTTGTGCAGGTCCACGTTCGTCTCAACCGACTGCTGGCGGAGTTCGTCGAGCTGACGGGCGAGGTCACGAAGCGGCTTCTCGAACTCCAGAATGTAGGAAGGGGATTCCATTCTTTGGCTGGCCGGTCAACAGTACCCTTGGCGCGTTCGCCGTGTCAACGGGCCGCAAAGGGGTCAACGCAACCCGCCTGCATCGGGCGGCTGGGGAGACGCGAGTTCGTCCTTCCAGCCCTGCATCCTTGCCAGGGCCCCGAAGTGCTCGGCGCGCGCCTTGTCTCCCCTCTCCATCCATGTGCGGGAGAGCGTGGCGATGACCAGGGGGTCCGTACTCCTGAGCGCGTGCGCGCGCTCGCCCGCCGCGAGCGCGTCGTCCAGCCGGCGCATGCTCAGGTTGATCTCGGCGACCGCGTGCCAGGCCTCGAACGAGTCCGGGCACTCCGCCGTCGCGCGGCCGAGCTTTGAAAGCGCCGTCGCCGGGTCGCCGCTTACGTAGTCGAATGTCGCGTCCTCAACGAGGGCCTGGACCTCGTCAGGGCTCACTTCTTCAGGTCGGCCTCGATCGATATCGAGACGGCGACCTCGTCGCCCAGGGCCTTGCCCATCATGGAGGGGCCGGTCACGCCGAAGTCCGCCTTCGAGAGCGTGGTGGTGGCCTCCCAGCCGGAGAGCTGCGCACCCCGCATCCCCGGGCCGAACCCGAGCAGCGTCACCTTGAGCACGACCTCCTTGGTCGTCCCCTTCATCGTCAGGCTCCCGGTCACATCGAACGTGCCGTCGCCGGTCTTTTTCCAGGACGTGCTCTTGAACGTGATCGTCCCGAACTTCACGGCGTCAAAATAGTCGGGCGACTTGAGGTCCGTGTCGCGGTGGTCGTTGAACGTGTTGATGCTGCCGACCTCTATCACCGCGTCGACCGAGCTGTTCTCGAGGTTGTCGCGGTCGACCGTGATCGTCCCGCTGAACTGGGTGAAGCTGCCGGGCACCCGGCTCACGAAGTGGCGGATCTTGAACCCGACGGACGAGTGAACCGGGTCGATGGTGTAGGTTTCGACGGCGGCGGAGGCGGCGGTCGCGAGGCCCGAGGCGATGGCGGCTATGGCGAGGATCTTGGTCGGAAGTTTCATGGTGTTTGTGTTCAGGGAAGCCGTTACAAATGGCTCCGGAACACGGAAATTACAACCCAACACATCGGTTTTAGAGGATCAGCATCGCGTCCCCGTAACTGAAGAACCGGTAGCGCCTCGCGATCGCCTCTGCGTATATTTCCATCAGCCAGTCAACGCCTTCCGTGGATCCGGGCGCGAGGAAGGCCGCGGTGAGGCAGAGCAGGGTGGAGCGCGGCTGGTGGAAGTTCGTGATCAGCGCGTCGACGCCCTTGAAGAGGCGGGGCGGATGGATGAAAAGGCGCGCCTCCGCCAGGTGCGGCCGGGAGAGGGGTGCCCCGTGGCCCGAGAGGAAGTCCTCGACCGAGCGCACCGTCGTCGTTCCCACGGCGATTCTCCGGCCGGCCAGCGGCGGAAAGAGCGCGCGCTGCGTCCCCACCGGAATCTCATAGAGCTCGCCGTGGATGGGGTGCGCCTCGACCGACCCGGTCGAGATCGGCCTGAAGGTCCCGATCCCCACATGGAGCGTCACGTCGGCGGTGCGCACGCCCCCCGCTTCGATCTCCCCGAGGAGCGCCTGCGTGAAATGGAGACCCGCGGTCGGGGCGGCGACGGCCACCTGGCGCCCGGGCTCGGCATAGACGGTCTGGTAGCGCCCAAGGTCATGCCCGCGCAGCGAGCCGTCCTTCCTTTCGATATAGGGAGGGAGGGGGACCTCCCCGACCCGGTTTGCGGCCTCCGCCACCGTTTCGCCGCGGCGGGTGGCAAACCGCACGAGCGCGGTCCCGTCGCCGAGGATCGCGGTGACCGTGCCGCGGAGCTCCCCTTCCGCGGCCTCGAACGACGCCCCGGCCGGGAGCCTGCGGCCGGGGCGGACCAGGCATTGCCAGACCTCGCCCGGGCCCGTCGACGCTCCCGTGTTCCTCAGGAGGAGGCACTCGACCTTCCCGCCGGTGGACCTGCGGCCGAGCAGCCTCGCGGGAAGGACCGACGCGTTGTTGCGAAGCAGCGTGTCGCCCGCACTCAGGAATGCGGGAAGCTCGCTGAACATCCTGTGCGAGACCGCGCGCGTCGCCCGGTCGACGACAAGGAGGCGCGATCCGTCGCGGCGCTCCGCCGGGCGCTGCGCGATCAATTCGGCGGGGAGCCGGAAATCGAGGCGGTCGGTGGCGATCACGCGCTTTGTGCCCGTGCGTGGGACATGGGACCTAGCCGGGCCTTGTCCCGGGGCCCGCGAAGGCATCGAGGTCGATTTCCTCGGTCGCGATCCAGCCGTGCCGGCCCGACGGGTCGGGGGCGATGCGGTAATCCTTGAAGATGAATTCGATCTCGTCGGAGCCGTGTTCCGCGAGGTAGCCCTTGGGGAGCTGGTCCGCGAAGATGCGGACGCTGCTGCTCTCCCCCAGCTTGTCCAGCAGCGCGACGGCCACGTGGTGGTACCCGTTGTAGCGGATACGCACGCCGACGCGCATTTCCTTTGGAATTTCCGGCATGCGGCTCCAGCCAAGGGCCGCCGCCCTCCCGAGGCGATCAAGAACCCGTCCGCCCTTGCCCGTCCGAGCGCGCCGAAGGTTGCGCCTTGCGCCGGGAGATCCCGGGGTTACCGTGCGGGGGCTTTCCTCAATGTACTTTCGGGATTTTTACCACCATCACCCCCATGGGGCGCCTATCGGGGGGTTAATCCTGCTTCTGCTCGTGGTTATCCTGGTGGTCGTTGTGACCCGCGATTCAAAGAGCTGACACCGGACGGCGCGGTGTCCTTGGTCGACAATACGCGAGATTGCCGGGCCCCGCCGAGCCCGGGATGAAACCTAACGACCCGCTGCGTCCCTTCGGCTCTTGGCCGGCCGCCACCCGCGGCTGGGCATCATCTCTTTAATCAGGGCATCTGGATGGCGCCCGTGTGCCATGAACCATTGGCCTGTTGACAAGCTGAAGGTGTTTAAAAAAGTGAGTTCCGCCGTCGACCCCTCCCCTGAATCAAGATTGCAATCGCCCAATCGCCAACCTGGCAGAGGGGCGCAGCCAGGAACAGAAACGACACGACCCCAAGAACCATGAAGCCGAAATCCAAGAAAGCCGCTGCAAAAACCAACGTGAGATTGAGGCGCCTAGTGGCGAAGAAGAACGCTAAGGGCAGGGATAATTTTCCGGATGTCCCGGAAAACCATGATCCAAAGAGAAGCGGCAGACTGGGCTAGGCGTAACGGATAGGTCCGCCGTCTGGCCCTGGGAGCGGATGAGAAATCAGTCGGGACTTGGCCTGCAGTGCTTCCGGGGCGCCGTTTCCGCCCGGGTGTCTATCGAATGGATATGCAGGGGATCGGCCGCGCGCGGGCCGCTGGGGTCACCTGTGGCGATCCGAGCCGCCCCGACTTTTCCAATGCCAGTCCGGCGGAAATGGCGTCTGAGTCGGAGGACCGTCTTGGGCCGCCTCCCGCTCTCGGCCGAAATTCAAACCGGCCCCGCGGCAGGGTAGTCTCCTAATTTGATTTCCTTTGAGAGCACATGAAGAACGCAGCGCCCATAAACAGTGTGGCGGCCACCCATCCAAACACAGCAAAATCGGGATGGTATTTGTAATGGATCTGTTTGCTTCCGGCATCGACGTAGATTGCCATCGGGTCATGAAAGGAAAACCATGTGTAGATTCCACAGGCAGACGTTAGAACGACCCAAATAATGAGAAGAGTCTTTCGGGTTCCGTTCATTGGGCGGTGGGCGCTGGTTTGGGACGCTACCATTAACGCGGTAGAGTCCTTATCTCGAACCCCGGCGCGTTGAACGGCTTCGTGATTGGCAATCGCCAGAAATCGCATAATCTCAGGCAATTTCAAGGACTCAGCCCAATGATCACCAGCATCCATACCCTGATTTATTCCGACGATGCCCCCGCTACGCGCGCATTCCTTCGCGACGTCCTCGGCTGGCCCTACGTCGAGGATGTGCTAGGTGGAGGCGCGGGTTGGCTGATCTTCAAGACCGGGCGGAGCGAGATGGGCGTGCACCCGACCCACAGCGTCTACGATGGCAAGACGTACGAATCGCCGCGGCACCATCTGATTTCCCTGATGTGCGACGACATCTCACGCACGGTCGTTGAACTGAAGGGCAAAGGAGCGCAGTTCCGCGGCGAAGTTCAGGATCAGGGGTACGGACTCGTGGTCATGATGGCCGTACCTGGAGCGGACGACATCGTGCTTTACGAGCCCAAGCATCCGCTGGCGTACAGCCTGTGACCGATTGAAAGGGCGACCCACTCGTTCCCACCTTTCACCCTTCGCAGGGCGTCGTTCAAATTGGGGCACAACCCCCGGCCGGGCGCACTTGACAGGCTTTTGGCCGGATGGTGGAGTGACCGTTCTGACGCCGGCTTAGCTCAGTGGTAGAGCATCGGTATCGTAAACCGAGGGTCGTCGGTTCAACCCCGACAGCCGGCTCCATTTCCAAGTAATTTGAGAGAAGTGGTTACGACAATTGTTCGGAATTCAGAACACATCATTTGCTGGGGCTTTTTAGCAAAAAGGGCATGACCTGCCTCTTGCCAACGAGCGAGAGGTTCAAGGCGGTTGCGACCGTGAGGTCACAATATGTGATCTCAAGTTCCCATGGAAATTCGCCAGTCGCGCCCAAATGGCCTCAAGGCATTCGGCCCAGAGCAAGCGCACCATTGCAAACTCTGTCGCATTCGGGTCCTGCGGAGCGGATACGAAGTGGTTCATATTCCCTGGCCACGCGGCACAGCGATGCTCCTTGCTCCTGCGGCACGACTGCGAGTGGATAGGCCTTGTGAGCCTTCGCTCCGAAAGAGGAGCTGCCCGGCAGGGCGGCTGGCTGGCCGCCGCTTTGGCTGCGGTTGCGATCGCTATGGGCATACGAATGACTGTGCGCGCGTCGCCTCCCGGGAGGACGGGAGCCGATCTCTGGTCCCACGACAACCTTGTCGCTTGGTGTGTGGTTCCCTTCGACGCCGCGAAGCGCGGACCCGAGGCCCGCGCGGCCATGCTAGAAGGGCTGGGCTTCAAGCAGTTCGCATACGATTGGCGCGACAAGGATGTTCCGACCTTCGATGCCGAGATCGATGCGCTACAGCGGCACCATGTGGGTCTCCTGGCCTGGTGGTTCCCGCTCACAGCCGAAGATCCGAAGACCCGGCCGATTCTGGAGACCTTCAAGCGCCACGGCGTCCGACCACAACTCTGGTTTGCACTGATCGACGCGACCCTCCCAAAGACAACCGAGGAGCAGGCGCAGTTCGTGGATACCGCGGCCGGCCGCATTGCAGCGTTGCAGCGCGTGGCTGCGCCCTACGGCTGCCGCGTCGAACTCTACAACCACAATGGGTGGTTCGGAAGGGAGGACAATGAGCTGGCGATCCTCGAAAGCCTGCGCCGCCAGGGCATCACGGACGTTGGCATGGTCTATAACTTCAGCCATTCACGTGATGCGGCCCACGACGACAGCAAGGAATTCCCTGGGCTCTGGGCACGGATCAAGGACCACGTAGTCGCCGTCAATGTCACTGGGCTGTACCGGGAGGGCAGCCTCATTTACCCGTCTCAGGGCAACGGCGAGCTGGAGATGATGCGGACCATCCAGGACAGCGGTTGGACGGGTCCGGTCGGCGTCATTGCCGAGAAGGGAGGCGACGCCCGGGAAACCCTCAGAAATTACGTCACCGGGCTTGACTGGCTGGCGGCGGAGCTGCGGAAACCAAGCTCAGGCGGCCCGCGCCCGTTTCCGCCCGCGCCCGACGAACTGCGGTCAGCTCGGTGATATCGGGCGCAGACTGTAAGTCGTATTGCGGCCGCCGCCGGGGCCAGACACCAAGACACCGACCTCGACCAATTGCTTGATGTCGCTCAGCGCGGTATCGAGCGAGTTGCTACGGAAGCAGGCCCATCAGGGGGTCTTCGGGCAGCTCCGGAAGCACGGTTGCCAGGTGCCTGCGGTAGGCCTCGGGAGTCCGCATTGCAGGAATGAGGGCCTGGACGCGGTAGAGGTTAAGCGCGAACCACACCCGCACGAAGCGGCTGCGAAAACGGTAGCGGCTTCCAACCTTCTCAAGGAGCGCCTCTTGCCCCCGCAGCGTCGTCGCAAGGGCGCGCCCCAGGTCGCCAGGGTTGCGCAGGCCGGCAAACTCAAGGAACTCGGCCGTGGTGGCGCCGACGTGCTCCATGTAGGCCACGGTGAATACGATCCGCTGTTGCTTCTGTGAGAGGTCGGACAGCCACTTCTCACCATAGGCCGTCTGGTCCCTCAGTATCTTCCCAAGGGCGCGCTGCACGGTCGCGGCTGATGCGGGCTTCAAGGAGGCGACATGCTCGTTCCATGTCTCGTAGCAGAGGAGTTGCACGTCGTTGATCGAGGAGCCGGCGATGGTCCGGATCAGGGTTGCGGCGGCAGGCTCGATCCCGTGCCCGCGCCTGAACTGCGCGAGAATAAAGGCCTGGAGTGCCGAGTCCTCAATCGGCCCCACGGTGACCAACTCCGCATGCTGGTAGAACGGGGAGGCGTCCGAGTTGAAGAGGAGCGCAAAGGACTCGCGGGCGCTTCCGGCGAAGAACACGGGGCATTTCGACATCTGCTGCGTCTCGTCGCGGATGATCGCCAGCGCCGCATTTCCGACGGCCTCGGGGAGTCGGTCGCGCAGGTCCTGGAGTTCGTCAATGAAGAGCGCCATGGGGGCCCGGCCGGCGGCATCGCGAATAAAGCCGAATGCGCGTTTCAGGTGTTCCGTCTGGAGCCCGACGGCGGCCTTGATCTCCATGCCCGCAAGTGAGGCGCGCAGCTCGCGGATCTCGAAGCCAGCCTCGCGGAGCCAGGGGACGAGGCGGCGGGCGACGGGGCTGCGGCCACGCAGGAACCGATCGGTGTCCGCCAGTGTGCGCATCACCACGTCCGGCAGGTCCAACACCTCGTGGTAGTTGAGCCGGAGCATGGGCACCTCCAGGGTCTCCAACGTCCTCTGCACAAGGGAACTCTTCCCCATGCGGCGCTCGCCCACCAGGGCGAGCCGCCCGTCGTCGCGGACCGTTTGCCTCACGCGCTCCTCAAGCTCGGGCCTGGGGCACGCGGCATCGGCGGCCGTCAGCACGCGGCCGTAGACGAACGGATTCTTGGGCGAAGGGGTAGAGGACATGGTTTGACCGTATGATTATTGCCTAAAGAGTCAACAAAATTTGCCTGTTTAGTAAATATCTGTAGTGTCAAAAACACGCGCGCTTCAGGCGGCCTGCATGTAGACGTGCCCTAGGGCGCTTCAAAACCGGTCATTTTCCATTCCCTCCCTGCGAACCGCATTCAGCCGGGTTGGCTTAGGGGCTTTGCCACACTACAATTTCGGCGCGGGGCCGGTTCAACCCCGACAGCCGGCTCCATTCAGACTAGTCCTCGACGACAAGCGCCCTGAGATCCGCGAGTTCGACGGGCTTGTAGAGGATCTTGCTGACCCCAAGCTGGCGGTACTCCTCGGCGACCTCGCGGTTCAGCTCGGAGCTCACGATGGCGATCTTTCCGGGGTATCCGATCTCGCGAAGCTTTATCACGAGCCCGATGCCGTTCAGTCCCGCCATATGGTGGTCGGAGATGACGATGTCGTACGCGGCGGAGCTGGTGGCGATCCGGTCGTACGCGTCCGTGCCGTCGGCGACGCACTCAACCTGGTGGCCGACGGAGGAGAGGGCGAGCCGGGCGACCTCGCGCAGTTCGCGCATGTCGTCGACGTAAAGGACGCGCCGCGTTTTCTTGGCTGCGTCTTTTTGGTCTATGGTGGACGACAACATGGCTTTCAACGGGAACGTGTGGTTTCTGTGTCCTTAGACAAGAAAAGCCGATCTTTTTTTTATTGCAAGTCGCTAAAAATTAGCGAATCCGATTGTTAAAAAAATCTGTTAATTCCTCGTAATCTCATCGTTAGGCAGGCCGCCCTGCAGTCTGGAATGGAGCACAATCGCATCGATTTCGGACCGAAGGACCTGCAGGAGGAGCACGAGCCTGCGGTTGACGTCGAGGGTTTCGAGCAGCTTTTGCTTCACCGGGACGTTGTCGCAGAGGTTGAATGCCGCGATGTCCGCGAAGATCTCGGGATCCTCCACCGACTTGAGCAGGTCGGTCATCCCGTCCGACCCTCCCGGCGAAAGCTTGAGCTTGAGCTTTATCAGCCCGGCGAGCTGCGTCCGGAGCTTTGCGTTCTCGACCGGCGCCGCGCCCGGCTTGCTCGCGAGCGCCCTTATCCGTATGCGTCGGTAGGGCTCGTCGCCGACGATCGACTCGATCGCGACGCGGCACAGCCCCTGGAGGAGCAGGTTGGACGTGCCGTTCTCGTTCTTCTGGCAGGCGCGCACGAGGCCGATGCAGGCCACGCGGTGCGGAGGCTCGAAGCGCTCGTCCGAGGCGGCGGCCAGGGAATCAAGGCACGCGACGGCGAAGATCCTGTTGGTCGCCAGGACGTCGCGCAGCATGTGGCGATACCTGGGCTCGAAAATGTGGAGCGGGAGCAGCGCCTGCGGGAAGAAGGCGACGTTGGGCAGGGTCATCACAGGCACCTCGCCGGGCACTTGGATCTCCATTTCCATGGCTGCATTCTGGACCGGTCGGGCGGATATTCAAGGGTCGCGCTCGAAAACCTGCGGACATGGGGGCGGGGCCGGCCGGAGCCCGGTCCTCCCGGCCCTGTGCCAGCGGCTGTGTCAGGCGCCGCCAAGATGGGACACAATGGCCTGATCTGGCCCGTTTTGGGCGCGGGGGAGGGCGGGATGATTAATTTTTAAGATTTTGATGATTAGTTGGTAGCATATTTTCAGGAAGCGGGGCACGGACATTGCTTAAAGGGACGCATGAGCCGCATTCTGGGCATCGATCTAGGGACCACGAACTCCTGCATGGCCGTCATGGAAGGCGGAGAGCCCGTGGTCATTCCGAACGCAGAGGGAGCGCGCACCACCCCGTCGGTTGTCGCATTCACAAAGACGGGCGAACGCGTCGTCGGGCAGGCCGCGAAGCGGCAGGCCGTCACAAACCCGCGCAACACGATCTATTCCGCGAAGCGCCTGATCGGCCGCAAATTCAGCGAGATCCGCGAAGAGGCGAAGCACATGCCGTTCAAGGTCGTCGAGGGCAAGAACGGCGACGCGAGCATCGAGGTCCAGCTGGGCGACAAGACCGAGCTGTATGCGCCCCAGCAGATCTCCGCGTTCGTCCTGGGCAAGCTCAAGGCGGACGCCGAGGCCTACCTCGGCGAGAAGATCACGCAGGCCGTGATCACGGTGCCTGCGTATTTCAACGACTCGCAGCGCCAGGCGACCAAGGACGCGGGCAAGATCGCGGGCCTCGAGGTCCTGCGCATCATCAATGAGCCGACCGCGGCGTCGCTGGCTTACGGCCTCGACAAGAAGAAGGACGAGAAGATCGCGGTGTTCGATCTGGGCGGCGGCACGTTCGACGTGTCCGTGCTCGAGATCGGCGACGGCGTGTTCGAGGTCAAGGCGACCAACGGCGACACGCACCTCGGCGGCGACAACTGGGACGACGCCCTGATCAGCTGGCTCGTGGACAATTTCAAGAAGGAGAACGGCATCGACCTGAGGAAGGACCCGATGGCGCTCCAGCGCCTGAAGGAGGAGGCCGAGAAGGCCAAGATCGCGCTCTCCTCGACCCAGTCGGTCGACATCAACCTGCCCTTCATCACGGCGGACGCGTCCGGCCCGAAGCACCTTAACGTGCAGCTGACGCGGGCCAAGATGGAGCAGATCTGCGACAGCCTCTTCGAGCGCTGCATCCAGCCCTTCAAGAACTGCCTCAAGGATGCCGACCTCACCTCGGCCCAGATCGACGAGCTCGTGCTTGTCGGCGGCATGACCCGCATGCCGAAGGTGGTCGACATCGCGAAGGGCCTCGGCGGCAAGCAGCCGCACCAGGGCGTCAATCCCGACGAGGTCGTGGCGGTCGGCGCCGCGATCCAGGGCGGCGTCCTCAAGGGCGACGTGCGCGACGTCCTTCTGCTGGACGTGACCCCGCTGACGCTCGGCATCATGACGGCGGGCGACGTGGCCACCGCGATGATACCGCGCAACACGACGATCCCCTCCAAGAAGACCCAGACCTTCTCGACCTACAGCGACAACCAGCCCTCCGTCGAGATCGTCGTCCTCCAGGGCGAGCGCCCGATGGCCCGCGACAACAAGACGCTGGGCACGTTCAAGCTCGACGGCATCCCGCCGGCGCCGCGCGGCGCCCCGCAGATCGAGGTCACCTTCGACATCGACGCGAACGGCATCCTGCATGTTTCGGCCAAGGACCTCGGCACGGGCAAGGACCAGAAGATCACCATCCAGGGCTCGTCCGGGCTCTCGAAGGAGGAGGTCGAGAAGATGACGAAGGAGGCCGAGCTGAACGCAACCGAGGACAAGAAGCGCCGCGATGCCGTGGAGACACGCAACCAGCTCGACACCGCGGCCTACCAGCTCGAGAAGACGCTCAAGGAGTCGGGCGACAAGCTGCCCGCCGAGAAGAAGTCGAAGGTCGAGGCGGCCATAGCCGACGCGAAGAAGGCCCTCGAGAGCAACGACGGCGACCGGATGAAGTCCGCGCTCGACGGCCTGAGCAAGGTCGGAGCCGAGTTCTACGCCGACGTCCAGGCGGCGGCCCAGGCCGCCGGAGGCCCCGGCGCGGCGGACGAGACCGCGGGCGCGGGAGCCCCGCCCAAGCCCGAGAAGAAGGCCGACGTGGTCGATGCCGACTTCGAGGTGGTGGACGACGAAAAGGGCAAGAAATAACCAATTCCCGGACAAGGGGCGGCCCCCGCCCCGTTCCGAACTTCAACCCAAAACAAAATCCATATGGCTAAAGTCAAAATCAGACCCATCGGTGATCGGGTCCTCGTGAGACATCTCGAGGACAAAGAGCAGGTCCGCGGAGGCATCATCATCCCGGACAGCGCCAAAGAGAAGCCCCAGGAGGCCGAGGTAATCGCCCTCGGCTCCGGCAAGAAGGACGAGAACGGCAAGGTCCTGGCATTCGAGGTGAAGGTCGGCGACCGCGTCCTCGTCAGCAAGTACGGCGGCACCGAGGTCAAGCTCGAGGAACAGAAGTACACCCTAGTCCGCGAGGACGACATCCTCGGCGTCATCGCCTGAGGCGCGAAACGAACCATTCAGAAAACAACAAAACAAACTTTATCACAATGCCTGCCAAACAACTCATATTCGACGAGGCCGCTCGTCAGAAAATCCTCCGCGGCGTCGAGCTGCTCTCACGCGCGGTCAAGGTCACCCTTGGACCCAAGGGCCGAAACGTCGTCATCGACAAGAAATTCGGGTCGCCGACCGTCACCAAGGACGGCGTGACCGTCGCCAAGGAGATAGAGCTGCCCGACCCCTATGAAAACATGGGCGCCCAGATGGTCAAGGAGGTCGCCTCCAAGACGTCCGACGCCGCGGGCGACGGCACCACCACCGCCACGGTGCTCGCAGAGGGCATCTACCGCGAGGGCCTGAAGAACGTCACCGCCGGATCGAACCCGATCTTCCTGAAGCGCGGCATCGACAAGGCCGTCGAGGCCGCGGTCGCCGAGCTCGCCAGGGTTTCCAAGAAGGTCTCCGACCGCGAGGAAATCCGCCAGGTCGCCACCGTCTCCGCCAACTGGGACGAGACGATCGGCAACATCATCGCCGACGCCATGGACAAGGTTGGCAAGGACGGCACGATCACGGTCGAGGAGGCAAAGTCGATCGAGACCACGCTCGAGGTCGTCGAGGGCATGCAGTTCGACAAGGGCTATCTCTCGCCCTACTTCGTCACCAACGCGGAGGCCATGGAGGCCGTCATCGAGGACGGCTACGTCCTGATCCACGAGAAGAAGATCAGCGCGCTCAACGACCTGCTCCCGCTGCTCCAGACCGTCGCCAAGAGCGGCAAGCCCCTGCTCATCATCGCCGAGGAGGTCGAGGGCGAGGCCCTGGCCGCGCTCGTCGTCAACAAGATCCGCGGAACACTCAACGTCGTGGCCGTCAAGGCCCCCGGCTTCGGCGACCGCCGCAAGTCGATCCTCGAGGACATCGCCATCCTCACGGGCGGCCGCTGCTTCACCGAGGATCTCGGCATCAAGCTTGAGAACGTCCAGGTCAGCGACCTCGGGCGCGCAAAGCGCATCGTCGTCGACAAGGAAAACACCACGATCATCGAGGGCGCCGGCAAGGGCTCCGACATCCAGGGCCGCGTCAAGCAGATCCGCCGGCAGATCGAGGAGACCACCTCCGACTACGACCGCGAGAAGCTCCAGGAGCGCCTCGCCAAGCTCGCCGGGGGTGTCGCCGTCATCAATGTCGGCGCCTCCACCGAGGTCGAGATGAAGGAGAAGAAGGCCCGCGTCGAGGACGCCCTCCACGCGACCCGCGCGGCCGTCGAGGAAGGCATCGTCGCCGGCGGCGGCGTGGCTCTGCTGCGCACCGCGAAGGTCATCGACTCGCTCGCCCTCGAGGGCGACGAGAAGATCGGCTCGCAGATCGTCCGCCGCGCCATCGAGCACCCGATCCGGATGCTCTGCGCGAACGCGGGCGTCGAGGGCGCGGTTGTCGTCGGCGAGGTATTCGCCGGCAAGGGCAACCTCGGCTACAACGTCGCGACCGACAAGTACGAGGACCTGGTCAAGGCCGGCGTCGTCGACCCGACGAAGGTCACCCGCACGGCCCTGCAGAACGCGGCGTCGATCGCCGGGCTCCTGCTCACGACCGAGTGCATGATCACGGAGCTGCCCGAGAAGAAGGAAGCGTCCCCGGGCCATCCCCCGGGCGGCGGCGGCATGGACTACTGATCCGGCCCCCTCGGGAGCGGCTGAAAATATTCACAGGCGCCCCGGCTGAAAGGCCGGGGCGCTTTTTTTGTGGTGCCATGGGCCGGCGCCGGGCCAATCGTGGCTGCGCGAACATGGACGTGATCGTACTAGGAAGCGGAACCTCCCAGGGCGTGCCCATGATCGGCTGCGGCTGCCCGGTCTGCACGTCGGCGGACCCGCGCAACAGGCGGACGCGCGCGTCCGTCCATGTCGTCATGGACGGGCTCCATGTGCAGGTGGACGCCGCGCCCGAACTCCGGCTGCAGTGCCTGGCCTCGGGCGTGGACCGGCTCGACCTCTTCATCCTCACGCACGGCCATTCCGACCATGTCGCCGGGATGGACGACCTCCGCAGGTTCTGCGACCTGCGGGGCGGGCAGGCGCTGACGGTCTACTCGACGGACGAGGGTATGGCCCGCGTCCTCGCGATCTTCCCGTACGCGATCATGGACCGGCCGATCGTCCGGGGCTATCCCGCCTTCCAGCTCGCCGAGATGCCCGAGGCCCTGGAGCTGCCCGGGGGGACCATCCGCTCGACGCTCCTTCCCCACGGCGGGTCCCAGACGCTCGGGCTCGTCTTCACCGAGAAGAGCAGCGGCAGGAAGTTCGCCTACTACACCGACTGCAAGCGGCTGACGGACGAGGCGGTGGCGCTGGCGCGAGGGTCCGACGCGGTGATCCTGGACGGGCTCCGGCCGCAGCCGCACCCGTCGCACATGAGCATCGAGGAGGCGATCGAGGCCGGGAAGGGCCTTGGCGCCGGGGGAATCTGGCTCACCCACCTGACCCACCTGACGGATCACGCCGCCCTGGAGGCCACGATGCCGGAGCCGTTCAAGCTGGCGTATGACGGGCTGAGGATCCGACTATAGGGAGCCCCTCCCGATCCGAACCCCTACATGCTCACAGGCGCCCGAACAGCGGCGGCCTGCCTGGTCCTCGCCGTCCTCGCCGCCCCGTCCACCCATGCCGCGGCAACCGCCGCGGAAACGCGGGTCCTCGACGCCTCGGTCCGGCTGCCGGAACCGGACGGGCTCACGATCGGCCGGGCGCGGATCGTTCGCGCGGAGCTGACGCCCGCCGAGCTTTCGGCGCCGCTGTCGTTCTCCGTAACGCTGAGGATGCGCGCATTCGACGCGCTGCGGGCCCGCGTCGCCTCGGGAGCGCGCATCCCGGACCCGGAGATGGAGGCGACCTACCTCCCGCTTCGCGGCGACTACGACCGCGTGGCCGCATGGCTTGCGGTCCAGGGTTTCACGCAGACCCTGCGGGACCGGACCCACACCTCCGTCTTCGTGCGGGGCGCCGTCGCCGACGTGGCCCGGGCCTTCGGCGTCCGCTTCGCCCGCGTGGCCGCTTCCGACGGCGAATACACGTCCGCCATTTCGGCGCCGGCGGTCCCCGGCGACCTCGCGGCGGCCGTGCTGAGCGTGAACGGGCTCCAGCCCGAGTTCCGGCTGCGGAACATCAGGGTCGCGATCGGGCCCTCCCCGCGCGACGTCGTGGGCGGCGATATCTACGTCACCCCCGACAACCTCGCCTCCGCCTACAACTTCCCGGGTGCGACGACGGGCGCCGGCCAGATCATCGCGATCGTCGGCGAGGCTCCGGTCCTGGCCAGCGACCTGACGACCTTCTGGAGCACCACCAAGGTCGCGCAGACCGCAGGGAATGTGACATCCATAATCGTCGACCCGGGCCCCGCCGCCAGCCCCGCCGCCGACCTGGTCACGGAGGCCGACCTCGACGTCGAATGGGCGGGCGCCATGGCCCCCGGCGCGGGGATACGACTCTATCTATCGAGCAATGTGTTCAACTGCTTCACCCAGATACTTGACGACATTCCCGACTTCCCGGCCATGTCCGTGGTATCGATAAGCTTCACCGACACCGAGGGCGACGAGGGATCGCTGGTGCTTCAGGCGTTTTCCCAGGTGTTCGCGAGCCTCGCCTCCGCGGGCATCTCGGTCCTGTCGGGCAGCGGCGACAGCGGTTCAAACCCGACCCCGGGCATGGGCGCAGGAACGTATTCGGCGTCGGAGCCGCTCGCGGTCTGCTACCCCGCAAGCGATCCAAGCGTCACCGGGGTAGGCGGCACCGCCGTCAACTTTGTCGGAAACTGGACCTATTCGGGCGAGATCGTCTGGAACGACATCGCGGACGCCACGAGCCCTTCGGCCTCGGGCGGCGGCGTGAGCAGCTTTTTCCCGAAGCCCTCGTGGCAGACGGGGGGCTCCATGCTCGCCGGGGAGACCATGCGCTGCGTGCCGGACGTGGCGGCGATATCGGTGGCCGACCTCCAGAACGTGACGTCGCCCGGATTCGAGCCGTTCACCGGATCGGGCCTGGGCGTCCTTGTCTACAACGGCGGAAAAGCGATCTCCGCGACCGGAACAAGCCTCGCGTGTCCGGTATGGGCCGCCGTGACGGCCATCGTCAACCAGGCGCGGGCGGCGGCCGGGAACGGCCCCATAGGCCTCCTGAATCCCCACCTCTATCCGCTCTCCGGGAGCGGCGCGTTCAACGACGTCACGGTCGGGTCGAACGGGGCCTACAGCGCCGGCCCGGGATACGACCTGTGCACGGGCCTCGGCAGCCCGAACGTGGGCAACCTGGTCTCGGCGCTCGCCAATCCGAGGGTCGCGGGCGCCACCCACCGGCTGGTCAACGTCTCCACCCGCGCCGAGATCGAGACCGGCGCGAACATTGCGATCGCGGGCTTTGTCATCCAGGGGACCGCGGGGACCCAGAAAGCCGTCCTCGTGCGCGGCATCGGCCCCACGCTGACCGCTCTCGGGGTCGACGGAGCCCTCGCCCAGCCCGTCCTGGGCGTCTACGCCTCGACGGGCGCGCTGATCGCCAGCGACACCGGATGGGGCGACGCCCTGGTCGCGGGAGTCACCATGCCCCAGGTCAATTATCGGCCGGCAACCGCCGCAGACATGAGTTCCGTCGGCGCGTTCGCGCTCCCGGAGGGATCGGCGGACTCGGCCATGGTGCTCACGCTGCCGACCGGTGCCTACACGGTGCAGATCTCCGGCAGCGGAGGCACCTCGGGGGTGGGACTGGTCGAGGTCTACGAGCTCGACACGTCCGCGCCCGAGATCCTCGTGAACATCTCGACCCGGTGCTTCGTGGGCACGGGTTCCGAGGTGGCGATATCCGGTTTCGTCGTCGAGGGAAACGAGCCCGTGCAGCTGCTGATAAGGGGCATCGGCCCGGCCTTGGCCGGATTTGGCCTGACGGGAACCCTCGCCCAGCCCTCGATCGCGCTCTTCGACTCCACGAGCACGCTGATCGCCAGCGACACCGGATGGGGCGATCCGCCCGTCGCCGGCACTTCCACGGTCGCCGCCTCGTTCAGGCAGGCGACGGCCGCGGACATGAGCTCCGTCGGCGCCTTTGCGCTCACCGCGGGTTCCGCGGACTCGGCCATGGTGGCTACGCTGCCGCCCGGATCGTATACCGTCATCGTTTCAGGCGAGGGTGGCGGGACGGGGACCGGCCTCGCCGAGGTATACGATCTTTCTGTTTCCCAATGACTTAGGCAAGATTTCGGGAGGGAGTCGGCCTGTGCCCTTGGCGCGAGCAGGGCAAAAGGACTTGCTTTAATTCATACTCAACTAATGTAGATTGCAATCACGCCCGCATGAAGCTCTCGAAAAAAGGCGAATACGCGCTCCGCTCGCTCATCAACCTCGGGATTGCCGCGGAGATGAAGCGCAAGCTGGTGCAGGTCTCGGAACTCGCGGAAAACGAGCAGCTGCCGGTCAAGTTCCTGGAGCAGATCCTCCAGGCTCTCAAGGAGGCGGGCATCGTGGCGAGCCAGCGCGGGAAATTCGGGGGCTACCGCCTCGCCAGGCCGGCGCGCAAGATCTTCATCGGCGAGGTCGTGCGCCTGATCGACGGCCCCCTGGCCCCGATCAGCTGCGTCTCGCAGACGGCCTACGAGCCGTGCACGTGCCCGGATGAGGCGCATTGCGGGCTGCGGATGCTCATGGTTGACGTGCGAAATGCCATAGCCGACATCCTCGACCGCTACACGCTTGCCGACGTGGTCGAGATCACGATGCGCAAGATGAGCCGCGACAGCATCGCGCTGCCCTTCTCGGCCGAGGGCGCGAACGACCCGCCTCCCTCGCGGGTCCCCGCGCGGATGGCCCGCCAGCAGCTTTCGCGCAAGGGCCGGTCGCCGCGCGCGGCGCGCACCGCCCCGTCCGAGGGCGTGCTTCACCACATTCTCGGCGAATATGCCATCTGACGACCCCCTGCTCCCCGGGGCGGAAGGGGAGCCTTCCGGCCTCCCTGGGGCAAAGACAGACCTCCGCAGCGATCCCTGCAGCCTGCCGACCCGGCCTCGGGAAGGCGCGCGAGACACAAAACCCTCCCCAAGGCCATGAATCCCCATCCATCCTCCCGCGCCCGGCGCACGCTGGTTGCCGCACTCGCGCTTGCCATCCTGTCCCACGCGGTGACCGCGCCGGCCAAAACCATCGAGCTGCTCAACGTGTCGTACGACCCCACGCGTGAGCTCTACACCGAGTTCAACGCCGCCTTTGCCCGATACTGGAAGGCGAAGACTGGCGACGACGTCGTCGTGAAGCAGTCGCACGGCGGCTCCAGCGCGCAGGCACGCTCGGTGATCGACGGGCTCCCGGCCGACGTGGTGACGCTGGCGCTGGCCGCCGACATCGACATCCTCCACACGCAGGGCGGCCTCGTCGCCGCCGACTGGCAGTCCAGGCTCCCGCAGGACTCGACCCCGTACACGAGCACGATCGTCCTCCTGGTGCGCAAGGGCAACCCGAAGCATGTCAAGGACTGGGACGACCTCGCGCGCCCCGACATCTCCGTCATCGCCCCCAACCCAAAGACATCCGGCGGTGGGCGCTGGGCCTATCTCGCGGCGTGGGGCTACGCCGAGAGCAAGTACGGGAGCAAGGACAAGGCCAGGGACTTCGTCGCCGCCCTGTACAGGAACGTGCCGGTCCTGGACGCGGGCGCCCGGGGCTCGACGATCACGTTCGCCCAGAAGGAAATCGGCGACGTGCTTCTCGCATGGGAGAACGAGGCGTTTCTCGCGCAGAAGGAGTTCGGGGCGGGGAAGTTCGAGACGGTCATCCCCTCGGCCAGCATCCTCGCCGAGCCGCCGGTCGCCGTCGTCGACAAGGTCGTCGAGCGCAGGGGCACGGCCGCGGTCGCGAGGGCCTACCTCGAATACCTCTACTCCGACGAGGGGCAGGAGATCGCCGGCCGCAACCATTACCGCCCGCGCAACCCTGCGGTCGCCGCAAAGTACGCCGGGGTGTTCCCCAGCCTGAGGCTCTTCACCGTCGGCGACATGTTCGGCGGCTGGGCCCTGGCGCAGAGCACGCACTTCGCCGACGGCGGCGTGTTCGACCAGATCTACCAAAAATGACGGGCGCGCGCACCTCCCGCTCGATCCTGCCGGGCTTCGGGCTGTCCCTCGGGTTCACGCTGGCCTATCTCGGGCTGATCGTCCTTCTCCCGCTTTCGGCGGCCTTCATCCGCGCGGCCGGGATGAGCGCGCACGACTTTTTCGCGGCCGTGGCGTCGCCGAGGGTGATCGCCGCCTACCGGCTGAGCTTCGGGGCCTCGCTCGCCGCGGGAATGGTGAACATGGTCTTCGGCCTGATCGTCGCCTGGGTGCTCGTCCGCTATTCGTTCCCGGGGAAGCGCATCGTCGACGCGCTCGTCGACCTTCCCTTCGCGCTCCCCACCGCCGTGGCCGGGATCGCGCTGACGTCCCTCTATTCCCCTAACGGATGGATCGGCGGCTGGCTGGCGCCGCTCGGCATCCGGGTGGCGTTCACGTGGACGGGGGTGTTCGTGGCGCTGACGTTCATCGGGCTGCCCTTCGTCGTCAGGACGGTGCAGCCGGTCCTGCAGGACCTGGAGCCTGAGATCGAGGAGGCCGCGTCGACCCTGGGCGCGAACCGCTGGCAGGCCATCACGCGGATCATCCTGCCCGAGCTCACGCCGTCGCTCCTGACCGGGTTTGCCCTGGCCTTCGCGCGCGCGCTGGGGGAATACGGCTCGGTCGTCTTCATCTCGGGCAACATGCCGATGAGGACCGAGATCGTCCCGCTCCTCATCATCACCAAGCTGGAGCAATACGACTACCGCGGCGCGACGGCGATCGCGGTGGTCATGCTGGTGTCCTCGTTCGTCCTGCTGCTCCTGATCAACCTGCTCCAGAAATGGAGCCGCCGATTCCATGCGATATGACGTGAAAACGCATTGGGACCGCGCCGCGGCGCGCCAAGGATCGGTCGCCTGGCACGGACCAGGCCGCCCCTAGAACCGTCCCTCCCCACCTTGGCCTCCGCGATCGCAACCACTCTTCCCTCCCGTCCGGCCCGCGCCGTGTCGCCGCGCGCGACGCGCGACCCCGCGTGGGCGCGCTGGTTTCTCACGGCGGTTGCGCTCGTCTTCCTCGCCTTCTTCCTCCTGCTCCCCCTCGCGGTCGTCTTCGCGCAGGCGCTTGAGAAGGGCGTCGGCTACTACCTGGCGTCCATCCGCGAGCCCGACGCGCTCGCGGCGATCCGGCTGACGCTGCTCACGGTCGCCATCGTCGTCCCGGTCAACGTCGCCTTCGGCGTCGCCGCGGCGTGGGCGATCGCGAAGTTCCAGTTCTCCGGCAAGAGCATCCTGACGACCCTGATCGACCTCCCGTTCGCCGTGTCGCCCGTGATCGCGGGCCTCATCTACGTCCTTGTCTTCGGCGCCCAGGGCTGGCTCGGCCCCTGGCTGATCGCGCACAACATGCGGGTCATCTTCGCCGTGCCCGGCATCGTGCTCGCCACGGCGTTCGTCACGTGCCCGTTCGTCGCCCGCGAGCTCATCCCGCTCATGCAGTCGCAGGGCACGGACGAGGAGTGCTCCGCGGTGACGCTCGGGGCGAGCGGCTGGCAGACCTTCTGGCGCGTGACGCTGCCCAACATCAAGTGGGGCCTGTTCTACGGGGTGATCCTCTGCAACGCGCGCGCGATGGGCGAGTTCGGCGCGGTGTCGGTCGTGAGCGGGCACATCCGCGGCGAGACCAACACGATGCCGCTCCACGTGGAGATCCTCTACAACGAGTACAACATCGTCGGGGCGTTCGCGGTCGCCTCCCTCCTCGCCCTCCTCGCCCTCGCCACGCTCGTCTTCAAGTCGGTGGTCGAGTGGAGGCAGGCCCGGGTCCCATGAGCATCGAGGCGCACGGGATCCGCAAGAAATTCGGGGCGTTCACCGCGCTCGACGGGGTGGACCTGCACGTCCCCCAGGGCAAGCTCGTGGCCGTGCTCGGCCCCTCGGGCTCCGGCAAGACGACGCTCCTCAGGATCATCGCCGGCCTGGAATTCCCCGACCCGGGCAGCGGGCGGGTGCTCTTCCACGGCGACGACGTGACGGACATCCCGGCCGGGAGGAGGAAGGTGGGCTTCGTGTTCCAGCATTACGCGCTCTTCCGGCACATGTCGGTCCTCGACAACGTGGCCTTCGGTCTGAGGGTGCGCCGCCGCCGCGACCGGCCGACGTCCGCGGCGATCTCGGAGCGGGCCCACAGGCTCCTCGAGCTGGTCCAGCTGGACGGCCTCGCGGGGCGCTTCCCGTCGCAGCTGTCGGGCGGCCAGCGCCAGCGGGTGGCGCTCGCCCGCGCGCTCGCCGTCGAGCCCAAGGTGCTCCTGCTCGACGAGCCCTTCGGCGCCCTTGACGCGCGCGTCCGCAAGGAGCTGCGCCGCTGGCTCCGCAGGTTCCACGACGACATCCAGCTGACGACGATCTTCGTGACCCACGACCAGGAGGAGGCCCTCGAGATCGCGGACGAGGTCGTGATCATGAACCAGGGCCGGGTGGAGCAGGTGGGGACACCGCAGCAGGTCTACGACAAGCCGGCCTCGCCATTCGTCTACCAGTTCCTTGGGAACGTGAACGTGCTCCGCGCGCCCGCGCTTGCCGGCGCGCTCCGGGGGGAGGGCCGGACCGCGGAGGCCGCCCGGGACGGCCAGATCTACGTGCGCCCCCACGACATCGAGCTCACGCCCCACGACGCCGGCGGGACGGGCCTGTCGGCCATTGTCCGGCACATCCACGCGGCCGGCCCGCATGCGCGCCTCCTGCTCGAGCAGGTTCAGACGCGCGAGCACGTCGAGGTCGAAATCTCGCGTTCCGAGCTTTCCGAGCTCAACCTCAGCGTGAACGACCTCGTCCGCATGCGCCTCCGGCAGGCCCACTCGTTCGACGAGGACTACGCGATCTAGCGCAGGACGCCCCCTTTTTCTCCCAAATCAGCAACTCAACCCAAAACCCAAATGGCCAAGATATACAATGACATCACCGAGACGATCGGCAACACGCCGCTCGTCCGCCTCAACCGGACCGCAGCCGCCCACGGGGCGCAGGCGGAGATCCTCATGAAGCTGGAGTTCTTCAACCCTCTCTCGAGCGTCAAGGATCGGATCGGCCTGGCGATGATAGACGACGCGCTCAAGGGCGGCCGAATCAACAAGGACACGGTCCTCATCGAGCCGACCAGCGGCAACACCGGCATCGCGCTCGCGTTCGTGGCCGCGGCGCGCGGGCTGAAGCTCATCCTGACGATGCCCGAGACGATGACGACCGAGCGCAGGAAGATCCTCAAGGTCCTGGGCGCCCGCCTGGTCCTCACCGAGGGCGCCAAGGGGATGAAGGGGGCGATCGCCAAGGCGGAGGAGCTCGCCACCAAGATCCCGAACAGCGTCATTCTCCAGCAGTTCGCCAATCCCTCCAATCCTGAGATCCACCGCCGCACCACGGCGGAGGAGATCTGGAAGGACACCGACGGCAAGGTCGACATCGTCGTGTCCGGGATCGGCACGGGCGGCACCATCACCGGCGTCGGCGAAGTCATCAAGGCGCGCAAGCCGTCGTTCAAGATTATCGCCGTCGAGCCGGCGGGTTCGCCGGTCCTCTCGGGCGGCCAGCCCGGGCCGCACAAGATCCAGGGAATCGGCGCCGGTTTCGTGCCCGCCATCCTCAACACCAAGATCTACGACGAGGTGATCACGGTGAAGGAGGACGACGCCGCGCCCGTCGCCAAGCAGGTCGCGAAGCTCGACGGGGTCCCGGTCGGGATCTCCTCGGGCGCGGCGGTCTGGGCGGCCATCCAGGTCGCCAAGAGGCCGGAGAACAAGGGCAAGCAGATCGTGGTGATCATCCCGTCGTCCGCCGAGCGCTACCTCTCGTCCTGGCTCTTCGCCGACCTGAGCGTCGAGAGCGACTCCATAGAGGACCTCGTGCCCCCGGCCAAGGCCTGAACCGCGGGAGGGAGTCCGTGTCCGGCCCCGCCCCGTCCCCCGGGGCGCGGGCCGGTCATTTCTTGCGCGCGGGCAAGGTCATCTGCCAGCCGGGCGGGTTGACCGGCACAACGACGCGCTCGCCCGCCCGGATGCGGGGGGCGTAGAGGCCCCAGTGCAGGTCCGCAAAGGCGGGCTCCCGGAGCCTCGGGATGTTGGCGGCGAGCGCCAGGACCAGGAGGGCCGCTGCGATCCTCGCGGAGAGACCCTTCCGGCCCGCGGTCAGGACGAGCAGCCAGATCGCCGCCAGCTGCGGGATGTAGGCGTAGCGCGAGGCGACATGCGGCTCGAAATACCCGTCCATCGTGTGGCGCGTCCTCACGAAGGCGCCCAGGAGCATCGCCGCGAACGCGAGCCCCAGGAGGCCCCGCTCGCCGCGAAGCGGGCCGGGCCTGAACGCCATGTACCCCACGCCCGCAAGAGTCGCGATGCCCATGACCGTCCCGACATACAGGTCCGTCTCGGGGGCCATGAGCGAGCCCATGAGGATGGAGCCGCCGATCCGCCGGGCGATGGCGGGCAGGAAAAGCTGGGCGTTGATCCGCGGGTCCACGGGAACGCCCGCGGCGATCCTAGGCTCCGTGACGAAGAAGTACGCCTGGACGAGGGCGCACGCGACGATGACGGCGGCAAGGATCGCGCTCGCGCGCGTCCGCCGGTTCCATGCGCGCCAGGCAAACAGGGGGGCGAGGATGACGCAGAAGGGCCCGGTGAGGCCCGTCAGGGCCGCCGCGGCGACGTCGTGGGCCCACTGCCGCCCGCGCACGGGATCGCGCGAGACCAGGAGCAGGATCAGGCCGGCGGCCAGCACCCACTGGAGGTTGACGACCGTGAGAAACACCTCGAAGGTGTCGGGGACAAGGACGACGGCGAGCGCGCACGCGCCGGCGTACGGGGGAAGGGGACAGCGCCCCGAAAGCGTCCGGCCCGCGACATAGAGGGTGGCCGCCCCCGCGCAGGCCACGAAGATGGCCGGAGCGCGGGAGGGATCGATGCACACCGCGGCCTCGGCGATGATCCGCGGGACCGTGTGGAGGTACCCGGCGAACGACTCGAGGAAGGATCTCCAGCCGAGCACGTAGGCCCGCTGGAAGAAATAGGCGTCCTCGGCCCAGAACTGGGGGTTCGTCAGCGCCCCGGCGCGGCGCAGCGCGAGGACGACCGCGCACGCGGCGAGGACGGCGAGCTCGGGGGGATCGGCGAGCAGGCGCGCCGCCCGGCCGCGCGCCGTCAGCGCAGGGGCCGCTTGTCTTGGGACTTCGACCATTTGAAAAAGCAGATGCCGAGCGCGGTCAGCGACACGGCCATTCCCACGAACTTCATGATGATTCCGGCAAGCAGCTGGTCGTCGGCGGGCGTGAAGCCGGCTATCAGCCGGGGCGCATACTCGTAGGTGGGATAGAGGATGTCGCCTGAAAACACGACGTAGGCCGAGACCGGGATCATCCCGACCTCCGTCGCGAACACGTAGAGCATCCGGGTCGCGTAGCTTGGGGCTGGAAAGACCCGCGAGGGGCTCGCGAGCGGCCACCAGAAGAGCAGCGATGCCGCAAGGAACATGAGGTGCTCGCCTACGTGGGCCAGCTTGTCCTGGAGGGTCCACTCATAGAGGAACGGCGCGTGCCATACGCCGATGACCGCGACGGAGACGATCGCGCATGTCACCGGGTGGAAGAGCATCCGCAGCGGCGCCCGCAGCCCGTCGCCAGAGAGGACGGGGTCAACCATCCAGGACGGGATCCCCAGCAGCATGAGGAGCGGCACCGGGTACATGATGAGGAGATGCTGCGCCATGTGCGCCGAGAGCAGGAAGCGCTCGCCGATCTGGTCCAGGGGCGAGCCGACGGCGAGGTAGAAGACGGCGAGCGACAAGTAGAAAAGCGCCGCCCGGCCCGTCGGGTAGGGGCGCCCGGGCGCGAGCCTCGCGCGCAGGGGCCCGGACAGGATCGCGTAGAGCCAGCCCGCGAGTATGAGGCCGCCGGTCAGGAACGGCTCGTTGTGCCAGTGCCGCCAGTCGATCATCGCGATGCCCGGATGGCGTGCCGGGCGGCCGGCTCACGCAATCCTCAGCACCAGCGCCGGCGGAAACAGCATCGTCATCGGGAGCGGCTTGCTCGCGTCGGCCCCGAAGATCTTGAGGAGCGCCCACATGGTCGCCGCAGCTAGGACGAGCCCTATGAAGAACAGGATCGTGCAGAACACCCTGTCCCAGCGCAGGTGCATGAAATAGAAGATGACGAACATGAACTTGACCGTGGAGAGGACGGCCAGCACGGAGAAGAGCAGCCACCTGACGAAGGGCAGGTAGACCGTGACGAGCTCAAGTCCGGTGATCACGGCGAGGAGCATCGCGATCTGGACGTAGATCCAGAACTTGCTCTGCTCGAGCTCGTGGCCGTGCGACGGGGCGGCGGGGGCGGATGCGGGGGCGCTCATGGCGGTGGTTTCGTGCGGGTCCGGTCAGATGTATTCGAGGAGGTATACGGCGGTGAAGATCACGATCCAGACGATGTCGACGAAGTGCCAGTACAGGCCCATCGACTCGACGTCGATCGCCTGCCTCTCGGTCAGCCTCCCCGTGAACGAATAGAGCAGCATCCCGCTGAGCCAGATGACGCCCACGAGCACGTGGAGCCCGTGCGTCCCCGTGAGGGTGAAGAACGTCGACCCGAGGATGCTGTTGGTGATCGTCAGGTGCTTCTCGAACACGAAGTTCCTGAACTCGTAGACCTGGCACCCGAGGAAGATGCAGCCGAAGAAGATCGTCGTCAGGAGCGACCAGCGCATGCTCTTCAGGTTCCCCTTCTGGATCGCGTTGACGGCGAGCGCCATCATGAGCGACGACATCAGCAGGATGAACGTCGAGAAGGACGTGAGCTCGATGCTGAACACCTGCTTCGCGGGAAGCGTTCCCGGAGGGGGGTGCAGCCGGTAGATCAGATGCGTCGAGATGAGGCAGCCGAAGAACATGCAGTCCGACGCGAGGAAGGCCCACATGAGGACCTTCTTGTTCGGGATCCCGGTCGTGGTCGTCGGGTCAAAGTGGTGGTCGATGGGGGCTGCCGCCGCGTCGCTGCTCATGGATGTGGGTCTTGGCTTGATTGATCGGGCTCAGTGCCTCGGCGCGTAGCCCCCGTGGCCGTCCTCGCCCTTGATGCTGCCGTCCTCGTTCAGGTGGATGTGGTAGCCGTCGCTGCCCTCGAGCGACCAGAGAAAAATGGAGACGACCATGATCAGGCCGCCGATCATCGTGACGACGATCTTCGGCCCGAAGAAACCGTGGTAGACCTTGGGGTCGGCCGGGTCGATGACGGCCGTCCCGATCGCGCCGACCAGGATGCCGACGCCGGCGAGGAACGGGTAGATCGACTGGAAGGGCATGTGCAGCCCGCCGTGCGCGTCCTCGGCCTTCGCGTGCTCCGCGGCCTCCGTCGCGACCTCCTCCTTGTGGCGCTTCTCGTACCACCAGCCGTCGCGCGCGTGAATGGTCGGGATCACCCGGAAATTGTACTCCGGCGGCGGGTTCGGGAGGCTCCACTCGAGCGTCCGGGCGTCCCACGGGTCCTTGATGGTCCGCTCGCCCTTGTAGTACGTGTAGACCATGGTCGCGAGGTAGATCCCGATCCCGACGGCCAGGATGAAGGCCCCCACGGTCGCGACCATGTTGCCCAGGTTCCAGCCCATGTTGCCGTCATACGTGAACGTGCGCCGCGGCATGCCCTCCAGGCCGAGGAAATGCATCGGGAAAAACGTCGTGTTGAACCCGATGAAGACCAGCCAGAACGACAGCTTGCCCCAGGACTCGCTCACCTTTCGGCCGAACATCAGCGGGAACCAGTAGTGGATGCCCGCCAGGAGCGCGAAGAGCGAACCGCCGATGAGCACGTAGTGGAAGTGGGCGACGACGAAATAGCTGCCGTGCTGCTGCAGGTCGGCGGGCGCCGCCGCGTGCATGATCCCCGAAAACCCGCCGAGCATGAACATCCAGAGGAACCCGAGCGCGAACATCATGGGGGTGCGCATGCTCAGGTGCCCCCCCCAGAGCGTCCCGATCCAGTTGAATATCTTAACCCCGGTGGGCACCGCGATGACCATCGTCATCATCGAGAAGGCCGCGGTCGCCACCGTGCCCAAGCCCGAGGTGAACATGTGGTGGCTCCAGACGCCGAACCCGAGCAGGCCTATGCTGGCGCCCGAGAAGACCACGATCGGGTAGCCGAACAGGGGCTTGCGGGAGAAGGTGGGCAGGATCTCCGAGATGATGCCCATCGCGGGAAGGATGAGGATGTACACCTCCGGATGGCCGAATATCCAGAAGAGGTGCTGCCAGAGGATCGGCAGGCCGCCGTTCGAGACCTCGAAGAAGTTCGTGCCGAAGAGCCGGTCCATCATGAGCTCGACCAGCGCGATCGTGATCGCGGGAAACGAGAGGATGATCAGGAACGACGTGAAGAGCGTCATCCAGGTGAACACCGGCAGGCGCATCATCGTCATCCCCGGGGCCCGCAGGTTGATGATCGTGACGATGAAGTTGAGCGCGGCCGCGATCGAGGCCACGCCGAGCAGCTGCAGGCCCATGACCCACATGTCGATCGCATGGGTGGGGCTGAACGTGCGGGTCGTCAGGGGGGCGTAGCCGAACCAGCCCGCGTCCGGCGCGCCGTCCGGCAGGAACCAGCCGAGGTTGACGATGATCGCGCCGACCAGGAACGTCCAGTACGAGAACGCGTTGAGCCTCGGGAACGCCACGTCGCGGGCCCCGATCTGCAGCGGCATCACAAAGTTGAAGAACGCGGCGCCGATCGGCATGACGACCAGGAAGATCATCGTCGTCCCGTGCATCGTGAACATCTCGCTGTACTGCGCCGACGTGAGGAAGGTGTTGTTCGGGACCGCGAGCTGGAGCCGGATCAGCAGCGCCTCGATCCCCCCCACGACGAGGAAGACCAGGCCGGAAATCCCGTAGAGGAACCCGATCCGCTTGTGGTCGACCGTGGTCAGCCAGCTCACCAGGCCGGTCTTCACCGTCGGGCGCCAGAGAACGAAGGGTTTCGCGGCTGGGGCCCCCTTCACGAGGAAATCGGACTTGGCGATGGCTTCCATGATTCGGGTTACTTCAGGCTCTCGAGGTAGGCGATCAGGGCATCCTCGTCGCCGTTGGTCAGGCTGATGTGGTTCAGGAGATATCCCTGGATCCACATCGTGTTGCCGGGCTTCACGTCGCCCGGGGCGTGGATCCAGCGATGGATCTCGTCGCGGTTGTTCTCGAGGAGGCCGCCCGCGATCGTCGTGCGCGCGCCGACATGGGTGAGCTCCGGGCCCGTAATCCCGAGGGCGCCATCCCCGCGGATGGTGTGGCAGCTGGCGCAGGTCTTCGTCTTGAACAGCTCGCGGCCCTTCGCGATCAGGACGGGGTCCTCGTTCTCGTCAGGCTGCTGCTGCTTGCGCCAGGCCTCGAGGGGGGAGGCGTCATACTTGGTCGTGTAGCCGCCCTCGTTCGTCCGGAACGTGCGGTAGGCGACGAAATGCGCGTCGGGGATCGCGGCGGCCTCCGCCGCCGTGACCGGCACCTTGCGGGCGGGGGCGATCTGCGCGTTGAGCCAGTCGTTGAACTCCCTCGGGCCGAGGGCGATGACCCGGAAGCGCATCAGCGCGTGCGATTCGCCGCAGAACTCGGCGCACTGCCCCCAGAAATACCCCGGCTTGTCGGCCTCGATCCAGAGGACGTTCCCGCGGTTGGGCACCATGTCCACCTTGCCGGCGAGCTTGGGTATCCAGAAGCTGTGGATGACGTCCACCGTCCGCAGGTTGATGTGGACGGGCCTGCCGGCCGGGATCACGAGCTCGCTGCCGGTCGTCAGCGGCGCGTTGACGAGCTTTCCCGTCGGGTCGGGCACCTGGGCCATCTCATTGGGATAGTCGAACTTGAACCACCACCGGTAGCCGGTCGCCGTGACCTCGTAGGAATTGGCCTTCTCGGCCTCGGGGACGTCGTACGTGAGCCAGATCCCCTTCAGGGTGGGGATCGCGATGATGACCAGCGAGAACACGGAGGCGGCGATCAGGCCGACCTCGATCACCGGGTTGCCGTGCTGCTGCTCGGGCGGCTCGGCGTGCAGGTCGGCGTCGCTGCGCGCCCTGAACTTGACCATCGCGTAGGCGAGGAAGCCCCCGACGAAGATGAATATCACCAGCGTGACCCAGCACGTGAGGTAGAACAGGTCCAGCTGCTCGCGCGCAACCGGGCCATTGGGGTCGAAGGAGGACTGCGGGCCGTCGAACCAGAAGCACCCGGAAAGCAGGGATGAGCCGGCCATCGCCGCGGCCGCGAGGGCCCATCGGGCTGGACGGGATGAAAAATTGGGAAAACGCATGTGTGCAGTCGGAAATCAATGCCGCCCCGGGGCGACCGCCAGACTCCCAAGTAGAGTCGGCGAACATCCGGGCATTTCAAGCCATATTCCCACACAATCTTGCGCGCCCCCCCGGGGGCAACGCGCCGCTGCGGCCAAGGGCACTTATTAACGCGGCGCGGGTGGGTCATAAGCGCCGTTTCGTTGGGATGCGCAGGGCTCCGCGGCCACGGTTTCGATTTGCCCTTGCGGCCGATCTGGGGGACCGTGCCATCCCCATGAAAACGCGCCTTCTCCTCGCCACCGCCCTTGTTGCCCTAGTGACCTCCGGCTGCGGCCAGAAGGACGCCGCTCCCGCCGCTGCCGCCGCCCCGGCGGGCCCCCGCGAGATCGAGATCACAGGAGGCGACACGATGAAGTACAGCGTCTCGGTGATCGAGGCCAAGCCGGGCGAGGACATCAAGGTGATCCTCACCAACATCGGCACGCAGCCGAAGGAGGTCATGGGGCACGATTGGGTCCTCCTCAAGTCCGGCGTGGATGTCGCGGCCTTTGACGCGGCCGCGCTCACCGCGAAGGACACCGGCTACATCCCGGCCGCGCTCAGCGACGAGATCATCGCCAAGATCGACCTGCTCGGGCCGCGCAAGTCGGGCGAGGTCGAGTTCAACGCGCCCACGGTGCCCGGCGACTACCCTTTCCTCTGCACGTTCCCGGCGCACTTCCAGGTGGGGATGAAGGGCGTGCTGACGGTCAAGTGACCGGCTCCCGCCGGGCTTCGGCGAATGTTTTTGCGGCCCCGGGGGGCGGCGTCATCCTCCGGGGGAATCATGAGCTCCGGGACCGAGGAATACTTTGTCAGCACAGAGGCCGGGCTCCTCGACGTGGATTTCATATGCGCGGCGATTGCCCGGTCCTACTGGGCGCCGGACCGCCCCCGCGCCGTGATCGAGAAGACGATCAGGAACTCCCTGTGCTTCGGGCTCTACGAGAAGCGGAGCGGCCGGCAGGTGGGCTTCGCCCGGGTGGTCACGGACGGGGCGACCGTCTCCTGGCTGGGGGACGTCATCGTTGACGAGCGCCACAGGAAAAAGGGCCTGGGGAAGCTGCTCGTGTCCACCGTGGCCGCCCACCCGGAGGTGAGCTGCACCTCGTGCCTGCTGGCGACGCGCGACGCCCACGGGCTGTACCAGAAATTCGGCTTCGTGCGGTCGGAGATGATGAAGCGGCCGCGGTCGGCGGACGGACCGGACCCGGCTCCGGCCCCGAAGCACGCGCCGGGATAGTCAGCCGCGATACGGCCACCACTGGTAGAGGAAGAAGTAGACGAGGACCCCCGTCACCGACACATAGTACCAGATCGGAAAGGTGACCCGGGCCCAGGCCCGGTGGCGCTCGAAGTTGCCCTTCAGGGCGAAGATGAAGGTGCGGGGGACGAGGAAGGCGATGAGCCCCGCGAGCGGGATGTGGGTCCAGAGGATCGTGAAGTAGACCCAGCGGATGGCGCCGGTCCCCCCGAAGGGGGTGTGGAGGCCCCGCATCAGCGCGTGATAGGTCAGGTAAAACACGAGGAACAGCGCGGATGCGCCGGCCGCGGCCAGCATGCAGGCGCGGTGCGACGCGCGGTCGCCCCTCCTTATGAACACGAATCCCGCCGTGATGAGCACGGTCGCGATCCCGTTCAGGGTCGCCTCGATCGGGGGAAGGTCGTGGACGGTCATGGGCGATTCAAAAGCAGACGGTCCGCGACGAGGAAGGCGAGCAGGAGGGGAAGGTAGGCCAGAGAGAAGAGGAAGAGCCTGCGCGCGCCGGCGTCCCGACCCGCGGGCCGCAGGAACGCCGCCGCCCGCCAGAGGAAGCAGGCCCCGATCACCGAGGCGGCCGAGCCATACCACGCGCTCGCGAGCCCGAGGACCGCCGGGAGCAGGCTCACGGCCACGAGCGCGACCGTCGCGATGAACGCCCACCACGCGACGCTTCCGCCCGACTCGTCGCGGACCGGAAGCATAGGGAAATTCACGGCGGAGTAGTCGCGGCGGTAGGTCCACGCGATCGCCATGAAGTGGGGTATCTGCCAGAAGAAGAGGACGCCGAATAGGATCCAGCCCAGGGCGGTGACCGTGCCCTCGGCGGCGGACCAGCCGATCAGCGGCGGCAGAGCGCCCGCGATCGCGCCGATCTCCGTGCTCCAGCGGCTCGAGCGCTTCGCCGGCGTGTACCAGCCGAGGTAGAAGGCGATCGTGAGGAGCGTGAAGAGGGCGGCGAGCCTGCCGACCCCCGTGAAGATCAACATCAGCGCCGCGATGCACATGAGCCACCCGAGGACGAAGGCGGAGCCCCCGGCGATCTTTCCGGTCGGGATGGGACGGAGCGCCGTGCGGCTCATCCGCGCGTCGGTGTCGCTCTCCATCCACTGGTTGAGCGAGGCGACGCCCCCGGCGGCCAGGGAGGTCCCCAGGGCGAGGAGCCCGATCCGAAGGGGGTCGAAGGCGGGGCGCGCCGCGAAATACCCGACGAGCGCGGTCGTGACGGACAGGAGGCTCAGCCTCGGCTTCGTGAGCTCGAGATAGTCCCCGAACCGCGCGTGCGGGGCGCCGGCCTCGGTCATGGCGCGGCCCTCCCCTCGATGGCGTCGCGGTGGGCGAGCCAGGTCAGCCAGAAGGCGGTCGCGAGCGTCAGCGCGCCGACAAGCACATGCCCGGTGGTCACGGATGCGGAGCGGTAGGTGCGGATGATCGCTCCGCCGAGAAGGATCTGGAAGGCGACGAGGCCCACCAGGGCCGTGGCGCCGGCGCGCATCCCCAGCGGCGCGCCGCGGTCCCTCCACACGGCGACCGCGTACAGGAGGACGGCAACCGCGATCACGCAGGCCATGGCCCGGTGCGCAAACTGTATCCCGACGCGGAAATCCCACTCGGGCGGAAGGAGTCCCCCCGCCGGGGTGGACCACGGAAAGGTGGGGATCGAGAGCCCGGCGAAGCTGTGGCGCACCACGGCCCCGATCCCGAGCTGGGCGAACAGCAGGACGCAGCAGGCGACACCGGCGCGCCGGACCCGGTTTCCGACGGGGACGGGCCGGGTGATCCAGGCGCGAGAGCAGGATACGGCGAGGGCGATCAGCGTGCACGCCATCGCCTGCGCGAGGCAGGCGTGCAGCATCGCAAACAGCTGGCCGAGGCTCGTGTCGACGGCCTTCACCTGGACGGAGTCGTAGAGGACGCGAAGGCCACCCACGACTGCCTGCGCGAACACGAGCCCGGCGCCGAAATAGGAGAGCCTGCGCAGCCATGCCCGCGACTCGGTCCTCCAGAGCCAGAAGGCGAGGATGAAGGTGAGCGCGGTCATCATCCCCGCGCTCAGGCGATGGGAGTGCTCCGCGAACATCGACACGTCGGTGAGCCAGCCGCTCGGGTTGAGCGAGCCGTTCGACAGGGGCCAGTCGGGGAACGCCATCCCCGCGCCGATGGTCGTCGTGAAGGCGCCCAGCGCGACCAGGACGAAGACCCAGGCCGCGGCGACCGCCGAAAACGCGGCGAGTGCCGGCTTGTAGCCGGGGGTGCGCGGGAGGTCGGGTGTCGTTGCCATCAGCGGCGGGAATGGGGGCGAGAAGGAGCCATCGTGCCCGCCTCAAACGCTTTGACAATTTTTTCCTCCGACGGATTGGTGGTACCATGCGATCTTATGCCGCCCGACACTTTGCCGCATGCGCGGCGCTGGGCGCGCTCCTTGCGGGGCCCGGCTGCGGGAGGGCCGGCGGGGACGCCGCGGCCGCGGCGGGAGGCGAGCGGCGGTTCGCACTCGCGGGGGAGGTCGTCTCGACGGACCCGGCGAGGAGGATGCTCGTGGTGCGCCACAACGAGATAGCCGGGTACATGCCCGCGATGACGATGGAGTTCGCGGTCGCGCCGGGCGACGCGGCGTCCGCAAGGCCGGGCGAGAGGATCCGCGCGGACCTCGTGGTGGGGAAGGCCGGGACCGCCCGGCTTGAGAACATCTGGCCCGACGACAAGGTGTCCCTGGACACGATCGACGCGGGGGCGCGCATGCTGCGCCAGGACACGCTCGAGAAGGGCGCCGCCGCCTACCGGGAGATCGGCGAGAAGGTCCCGGACTTCGCGCTGTACGACCAGAACGGCATGGTCGTCGACAGCGCGCGCTTCCGCGGGCGGCAGGTCATGCTCAATTTCATCTACTCGCGCTGCCCGGTCGCCAACATGTGCCCGCTGTCCACGTCCAAGATGATGGCGACGCAGAAGCTCGCGAGGGACGCGGGCGTGGCCGACATCGAGTTCGTCTCGATTACGCTCGACCCCGCCCATGACACGCCGGGCGTGCTCAGGGAGTACGCCGACGCCCGCGGGATCGACACGAGGAACTTCTCGTTCCTCACGGGCCCCGAGGCGGCGATCCGCGACCTGCTGACGCAGTTCGGGGTCCAGGCGCAGTTCAGGGGCGACATCCTCGACCACACGCTCGCGACGCTCCTGATCGACGCGAAGGGCCGGATCGCGTGGAGGGCCGACGGGAGCGCATGGGAGCCGCGGGAATTCGTGGAGCGGATGCGCCGATGACCGGCGGCGCGGAAACCCCGGCGCTCGGAGCCCGCGAGTGGCTGCGGATCGGCGCCCTCACGGCGGCGGCCGCGCTCCTCTTCGCCGTCGTCCGCTGGCTGCCGACCGGCACCAACCTGAGCCACATGGACTTCCGCGTCCAGGGCGGCAACGTGATCGAGTTCTGCGACCCGGCCAATCCCCAGTTCCTGCCCGTCGTCGCGGTCCGGTCCCCCGTGTCGCTCTCGGTGACCGCCGCCGCGCCCCCGCGGGCCGGCTCGGACGTCGAGGCGACGCTGGTCCTCACGACCTTCAGCGGAAAGCCGATCGCCCCTGAGGACCTCCAGGTTGTCCAAACCCAGCGGATACATCTCCTCATCGTCGACCCGTCACTCGACGACTACCAGCACGTGCACCCCCGGCCGGGCCGCCGGCCCGGCGAGTGGACGTTCCATTTCCGGCCTAGGTTCGGCGGGGCCTACCGCATATTCGCGGACTTCACGCCGGTTGCGACGAACCGCGGCCTCTACTCGGAGGCCGAGCTGGCGGTCGCCGGGCCTCCCAGCCCCGCGGCCGCGGGCTCCCAGGCGCTTTCGTGGACCGCGCAGGAGGGCGGATACCGGTTTGCGCTCTCGCCTGCGTCGCTTCCCATCCGGGCGGGCGCGCCCGCGGACTTGACGCTCGCCATCGCGCGCGCCGACGGCGGCCCGGTCCCTCTGGAGCGTGTCATGGACGCCTACTCCCACCTGGTCGCCTTCGACGCCCAGAGGAGCGGTTTCGCCCACATCCATCCGGGCGCGGCGGACGCGGCGCGCCGGCCCGATCCCGTGCGGCCATCGTTCACCTTCCGGCTGACGATCCCACGCGCGGGCCGGTACGTCATCTGGAGCCAGGTCGACCTTGCGGGCGCGGAGACGTTCGCCCCGTTCTGGTTCGAGGTCAGCCCGTGATCAGAACTTGAGGTGCTTCACCGTGAGCCCCTTGTTGATCAGTTGGTTGAGCGAGTCTATGCCGATGTTCAGGTGGCTGCCGACGAACGCCTCGTCGACCTTCATGTCGCTCTCGATCGTCTTGACGCCCTCGGGGACCATCGGCTGGTCGGACACCAGGAGGAGGGCGCCCGTCGGGATCTCGTTGGCGAAGCCGACCATGAAGATCGTCGCCGTCTCCATGTCGACCGCCATGACGCGGATCTTCCTGAGGTACTTCTTGAACTCGTCGTGGTGCTCCCACACCCGGCGGTTGGTCGTGTACACGGTGCCCGTCCAGTAATCGAGCGCGTGGTCGCGGATCGTCGTCGAGATCGCCTTCTGGAGCGCGAACGAGGGGAGGGCCGGAACCTCGGGCGGAAAGTAGTCGTTGCTCGTTCCCTCCCCGCGCACGGCGGCGATCGGGAGGATCAGGTCGCCGACCGCGGCGCGGTGCTTGATCCCGCCGCACTTGCCGAGGAAAAGCGCCGCCTTGGGCTTGATCGCGCTCAGCAGGTCCATGACCGTCGCGGCGTTGGCGCTTCCCATCCCGAAATTGATGATCGTGATCTTGCCCGCGGTCGCGGTCGGCATGGGCTTGTCGCGGCCGTGGACCGGCACCTTGTGCGCCTTCGCGAACATGTCCACATAGCGCTGGAAATTGGTCAGCAGGATGTACTCGCCGAACTTCTCCAGCGGCACGCCCGTGTAGCGCGGGAGCCAGTTCTGCACGATGTCTCGGCGCGTATTGAGGGCGCTCATCGGGGATCGCGCGCGGCTCAGGCGCCCGCGAGTGCGTTGCGGGTGTTCAGGTGCTCCTCGCCGGTGTACCTGAGCGACTGCTCGTCGGCGTGGTAGCTTGAGCGCACAAGCGGGCCGCTTTCCACCACGCCGAACCCGGCCGACAGCCCGAACTCCTTCCAGTGCCGGAACTCCTCCGGGGTCACCCAGCGGTCCACGGGCAGGTGCTGCCTCGTCGGCTGGAGGTACTGGCCTATCGTCAGGATGTCCAACCCGTCGCCGGCGAGGTCTCGCAGCGTCTGCTCGATCTCCTCGCGGCGCTCGCCGAGCCCGAGCATGATGCCCGTCTTGACGGTGAAGCCCCGGCCCTTGGCGTGGCGCAGGACGCCGCGCGAGCGGTCGTAGCGGGCCTGGACGCGGACCGGCCTCTGCAGGCGCTCGACCGTCTCCACGTTGTGGTTGAAGATGTCGGGCCTGGCGTCGAGCACGGTGTCGATGTCGGGAACGCGGCCCTTGAAGTCGGGGACGAGCACCTCGATCGCCGTCGCCGGGTTGCGGTTGCGGATCGCGCGGATCGTCGCCGCCCACACCGCCGCGCCGCCGTCGGCGAGCTCGTCGCGGGCGACGCTCGTGATGACGCAGTGCCGCAGCCCCATCGTGGCGACGGCGTCGGCGACGCGCGCCGGCTCGCCCAGGTCAAGCTCGGTGGGCCGGCCGGTCTGCACCGCGCAGAAATTGCAGGAGCGGGTGCAGATGTTGCCCAGGATCATCACCGTCGCCGTGCCCCGCGACCAGCATTCGCCGAGGTTCGGGCACTGGGCGCTCTGGCACACCGTGTGGAGCTTGTGCTCGTCCACGAGGCCGCGCACCGCGGCGTAGCCCGGGCCGGACGGAAGCCTGGCCCTCAGCCATGAGGGCTTTCGCGTCGTGTCCATGGGCGGGGAATTCTCCGGATTGATGCCATGGAATGGATACGATCGCCCGCGAATCACAAGCAAGGAACCTGCGGAAGTTTCCGTTTGCCCAGCACCTGCGCCTGCGGCACGATGACCCGCTCACATGAGCGAAATCCCCGCCGACATCACCCACGACCAGCACGCCGTGCGCCGGCAGAAGCTCGCCGAGCTGCGGGCCGCGGGCCAGGACCCGTTCCGGGCGGAATTCGAGACGACGCACTTCTCGGGCGAGGCGCTCAAGGCCTACGTTGAGGGGAAGGACAACGAGGTCCCTGTGGCCGTCGCGGGCCGGCTCGTCACGATCCGGGACATGGGCAAGAGCCAGTTCGTCAAGGTCCTGGACCAGCAGGGCGAGATCCAGCTCTACGTGAAGAAGGACGTGGTCGGGGACGAGGCCTACGCGGCCTTCAGGAAGCTCGACCTGGGCGACATCATCGGGGCGAAGGGCACCCTCTTCAGGACGAAGAGCGGCGAGATCACGGTGCGGATGGCGTCGTACACGCTTGTCGCGAAGGCGCTCCGGCCGCTTCCCGAGAAGTGGCACGGGCTCGCCGACCCGGAGCAGGTGTATCGCCAGCGCTACCTGGACCTCGTGGTCAACCGGGAGTCGCGCGGCCGGCTTCTGGTGCGCTCGAGGGTCGTGTCCTCGATCCGCCGCTTCCTCGAGGCGAGGCAGTTCATCGAGGTCGAGACCCCCGTCTTCCAGACCGTGGCGGGCGGCGCCGCGGCCAAGCCCTTCACCACGCACCACAACGCTCTCGGCGTCGACTTCTTCCTGCGCATCTCGCTCGAGCTGTACCTGAAGCGGATGCTCGTCGCCGGCATAGACCGCGTGTTCGAGCTGGGCCGCATTTTCCGCAACGAGGGGATATCGCGCAAGCACAACCCCGAGTTCACCATGCTCGAGCTCTACCAGGCCTACAGCAGCCACCGCGGCATGATGGTCCTTATAAGGGACATGATCACGACCGTGTGCGCCGAGGTGCTCGGCACGGACGAGGTTCTCCATCCGGCCAGCGGCCAGACGATCGACTTCGGCGGCGCGTGGCGCGAGGCGACGTACAAGGACCTGGTGAGGGCCGAGACGGGGGACCCGGATTGGTTCAGCCGCGACAAGGCCGCCCACGTGGCGGCGGCGGAGAGGATGGGCCTCAAGGTCGAGGCGGGGTGGGAGGACTTCGAGGTCACCAACGAGGTCTTCTCGAAGCGCATTGAGCCGAACCTGATCCAGCCGACGTTCGTCCTCAACCTGCCGAGGGAGCTCAACCCGCTCGCGAAGATAAACCGCGGGGATCCGTCCACGCTCGACGTGTTCGAGCTCTGCATCGGCGGCATGGAGATCGCCCCGGCGTACTCCGAGCAGAACGACCCCGATGTCCAGCGCGAGATGTTCGAGAAGCAGGCCGGGGGCGAGCCCCAGAGCATCGACAACGATTTCCTGTTCGCCCTCGAGCACGGGATGCCCCCCGCCGGGGGAATGGGGGTCGGGATCGACCGGCTCTGCATCCTGCTGACGGGGGCCGAGAGCATCCGGGACGTCATCCTTTTCCCCCAGCTCCGGCCCGCGGAGGCGAAGCCGGCAGGCGCCGCCTGAACCCGTGCCCTGGTACCTCCACCTCGCGCTGAGGCAGCTTTTCCCGACGGGGCGGAAATTCCCCTTCTTCACCCTGATCTCGACCCTGGGCGTGGCGCTCGGGGTCGCGCTGCTCGTCATCGTCATGGGCGTCATGGGAGGGTTTGCGTACGAGATCCGGCACAAGATCGTGGACACCGAGGGGGACGTGCAGATCAAGGCGCGCGGCGCCATCGCGGACTACCCGGCGGTGGTCAGGCGCGTCGAGTCGGTTCCCGGCGTGGCGGCGGCCACCCCCTACGCGAGCGACTTCGTGATGATATTGTTCGGCGACAAGAGCGCGTACCCCATGCTGCGCGGCATCGACCTGGGCAGCGTCCAGCGCGTCACGGAGCTGGAGCACTACGTGGTGGTGGGCTCGCTCGACGACCTGGACGACGACTCCATCATCCTCAGCGGACAGCTTGCCTCCAGCATCGGCGCGAACGTCGGCGACACGATCGAGGTCTTTTCCCCTCTCATCATCAACAAGCTGAACGCGGACGAGGTGTTCCTGCCGAGGCAGGTCCGCGTGGTCGGGATCCTCGAGATCGGGCACCAGCAGCTCGACAGCAGCACCGTCTACGGGACGCTCCGGCTCGCCCAGGACCTCTACGGGCTCGGGTCGACCGTCCACGGGATCAACGTCCGCCTCAACCCCGGGGTGAACGAGGACGAGGCCGCGGCGAGGATAAACGCCGTCCTGCCCCAGGACATCCGCGCGTTCTCGTGGGAGGACAGCTTCTCCGAGTTCCTCTGGGTCCTCAACCTTGAGCGTAACATGATCTTCTTCCTGCTCCTGTTCATCGTGATCGTGGCGGCGTTCTCGGTCATGAGCTCGCTGCTCATCTCGGTCGTGCGCAAGACGCGCGAGATCGGCCTCCTCGGCGCCCTCGGCGGCCGGCCGGTCCATGTCGCCGCGTGCTTCTGCGCGCAGGGCCTGATCATCGGCATCCTCGGGACGGCGGCCGGCCTCGCCATCGGATTCACGGCGCTCGCCTTCCGCAACGACGTGGTCCTCTGGATCACGAGGGTGACCCAGCGCGAGGACGTCCTCAGGCGGTACTACCAGTTCAGCGAGCTTCCGGCCCACACGTCCGCGTCCACCGTCGCCGTGATCGTGGTGATGACGGTCGTGATCTCGACCCTTGCCGGGCTGCTGCCGGCCTGGAAGGCCGCGCGGCTCAAACCCGTGGAGGCGCTTCGCAGTGAGTGACCCGGTCCTAAGCGCCCGCGCCCTGCGCAAGACCTTTCCCAGCGGGGACGCGCAGCTGGAGGTGCTCCGCGGGGTCGACCTTGACGTCGCGGCCGGCGAGAGCGTCAGCATCCGGGGGGAATCGGGCTCGGGAAAGTCGACCCTCCTCAACCTCCTCGCGGGACTCGATGCCCCGGACTCGGGAGCGGTCTCGTGGGAGGGATCCAGGGACACCGGCGCAAGGCGCCGGTCCGCCTTCCTCGGGATGGTTTTCCAGTCGTTCTACCTCATTCCGGAGCTGGACGCGCTCGCCAACGTGCTCCTCGCGCGGCGCATTCTCGGCGGGGTGGACGGGGCCGCGCGGGCGCGGGCCTCCGAGCTCCTCGGGCACGTCGGGCTTGGCGCGCGCGCCCACCACCTGCCGGCCCACCTCTCAGGGGGCGAGAGGCAGCGGGTCGCGCTCGCCCGCGCCCTCATGAACTCCCCCAGGCTCATCCTTGCGGACGAGCCCACGGGCAATCTCGACGAGGGGACCGGCAACGGCGTGATCGAGCTCCTGCTCGGCCTCTGCGCGTCGGCCGACGCGGCGCTCGTCCTCGTGACCCACAATGCGGCCTACGCCGCGATGACCCGGCGAAGCCTGATGCTCACGAAGGGGAGGCTGGGCGCCTCCGTCACATCTTGAGCGGAATGATCGCGCTGGCCGGCGCCGCGGCGCCGTTCTTCACGGGCGGCAGGAAAAGCCAGTAGGCGAAGCCCCTGCCGATCGCGGCCGAGAGGTCGGGATCGCTCATGCCGACAGGCGCTGCCGAGACGACGCCGCCCTCCGCGTTGACGCTCACCTCGGCCTTCACGGTGGTGCCGTGATACTTGGCCTTGAGCTCGTCCGGCAGGCCGAGGGGCATCTGCCGGAAGACCGCGATCGGCGCGTCCGAACCCTTCGCAACCCGTTCGGCGATGCGTTTCCTCAGCGAGAGGGTCTCGATCCTGTCAAAATACGCGGGCAGCACGCCGCTCATCCCCGTGCTGCGAACCTCCCTGCCCGCGGAAAACACGAGGACCGTCCATCCCGGGCCCTCGTCGTCCCGGAGCTTGGGAAGAACGAGGGCCAGGTGCTTCTGTTTGCCCGCCTGGAGGTCGCCGATCTGGCAGGCCATGACGGCGAGGGAGGGCGGGGCGTCCGCCTTCTGGTCCGGCGGGGAGCAGACCAGGAGGGCATAGGCGCCCGGGATGTCGATGTCCGGCACCAGGTTCGCCTCGAAGGTCACCGCCGTCGCGCGGACCGATGTCGCCATGGTTGCCGCGGCCTCGGCGTCGTTGGTCATCGGCACGTCCGTGGAGTGCGTGTCCGTCACCGTGACAAAGCCGTCCGCGTAATGGTCGCCGACGCTGAGGGCGATCCCGGAGGTGCTTTCGAGGGTGACCGGGCTTCCGTTCGCGGCGATGATCGGCGCGCCGGCCTCGGCCCCGATCACCGGCGCCCAGCTGTCCTTGTACTTCGACAAGGCGGCCGCGGGGCGGTCGGGCAGCTGCGGGCTTGGGGTGGTCTGCGCGCCCAATCCGAGCGTAAGGATCGGCAGCGCGGCGTAGCGGTATATTGATTTCATGGCGGGGACTGGGGTTGGCCCGGGGCGTGCGATTGCGACCGGGCGGTCCCCGAGGATAGCCCAGGAAACGCCTCCCGGCGAATTTTCTTTGCGGCTCGCCCCGGGTTCCACGGTCGTTAGGGTCTGTCGCCATGCCCGCCCCCAAAACCCGATGCGGCGTCGCCGGAGTAGGCTCTCTGGGGCAGCACCATGCGCGGATCTACGCGTCGCTTCCGGGAGCCACGCTTGCCGGGATCTACGACACGTCGCCGGAGCGGGCCGCGGAGATCAGCGCCAAGTTCGGCTGCCGGCGCTTCGCGTCGCTCGACGAGCTCGGCGCGTCGTGCGACGCCGTCTCGGTTGTCGTCCCGACGGACCGGCACGCGGAGGTCGCGCTGCCGCTCCTGGCGCGCGGCTGCCACCTCCTCATTGAAAAGCCGCTGTGCGCCTCGCTGGACGAGGCCGAGCGCGTGGTGGCCGCCGCGCGGGCGAAGGGATGCCTTGTCCAGGTCGGCCATGTCGAGCACTTCAACCCGGTCATGGCCTTCCTCGAGAAGGAGGCGGACCGGCCCCAGTACATCACGGCGGAGAGGCTCGCGCCCTACCAGGTCCGCGGGACCGAGGTCGGCGTCGTCCTCGACCTCATGATCCACGACATCGGGATCGTGCTGGCCCTGGTGCGGTCGCCGATCGCGAAGATCGACAGCATCGGGATCAATGTCCTCTCCAAGACCGAGGACATCGCGAACGCCCGCATCCAGTTCGAGAACGGGTGTGTCGCCAACCTGAGCGCGAGCAGGATGAGCCTCAAGAAGGCGCGCGAGATACGGATATTCCAGGACAACGCCTACCTCTCCCTGGATTTCATGAACCAGTCGGGGCACGTTGTCCGGAAGAGCGACATCATAGCCTACGGGCTCAAGATGAAGATAGGCCTCGTCAAGACGGGCGACACGAGCTCGATCCCAGTCCACGAGATCCCGATCGAGAAGGGCGAGCCGCTCGCGCTCGAGCTGGCGCATTTTGTCGAGAGCGTGGCCCGCTCGAGGCAGCCCAAGGTCGGGGCGGCCCTCGGGAAGAGCGCCCTCGAGGTCGCAATCGCGATCACCGAGCAGATCCGCAAGAAATGACGGGTGCCCCCCCTTTCCGGCTTCCCGCGCCGCAGGGCGGCGCGACCGACCTCCTCGTTGTCGCCGGCGAGCATTCCGGCGACGAGCACGCGGCGCGGATGGTGGCCGGCCTGCGCGCGCTCCGCCCCGGGGTGCGCGTCGCTGCCCTCGGAGGCCCGCGGCTCGCCGCCGCGGGGGCGCAGCTCCTCCATGACCGGACCGGATTGTCGGTCGTCGGCTTCGCCGAGGTGCTCAGGAATCTCTCGTTCTTCCGGGCGCTCATTGAGGAGACGGTCCGCTGGATCGGGGAGCACCGCCCGTCCGCGGTCTGCTTAGTCGACAACTCCGGGGTCAACCTGCGGCTTGCGGAGGCGCTCCGGCTCAGGGGCCTGAGCGTGAAGGGCGGGGGAACCGTGCGCACCCTCTACTACATCAGCCCGCAGATATGGGCCTCGAGGGCCGGCCGCCGCTTCGAGATGGCCCGCGACCTGGACGCGCTGGCGGCGATATTCCCGTTTGAGCCGCAGTGCTATGCGGACACGGGCCTCCCCGTCGAATTCGTGGGGCATCCGTTCATGGCGCCGGACTATGCCCCGCCGGTGCGCTACGACCCGTCCGGCCCCGTGCTGCTTCTCCCCGGGAGCCGCCCGAGGGCCGTGGGGTGGATATTCCCCGCCCTCCTGGGCGGCTACCGGGAATTCGCGCGGGGCGGGTCGGGTCGGGACGCGGTGGTGCTGTACCCGAGCGCGGCGATCCGCGCGCAGCTCGAGGCCGCGCCGCTTCCGGAGGGTGTCCGGCTCCAGCAGGCCGGCGCGCCGGTCGCCGCCAGCGCCGTGCTGACAACCAGCGGGACGATGTCGATGCACTGCGCCCTGGCCGGGATTCCCGGCGCGATCGCCTACCGCACCGATCCGTTCACGTACCTCATGGGCCGCTGGCTGGTCCGCGTTCCCTTCCTCGGGATCGCCAACATCCTTCTGGAGGAGTCCATGTACCCGGAGTACATCCAGGGCGCCGCGTCGCCCGCGGCACTTGCGAGGGAGCTCGCTTCGTGCGCGGGCGATCCCTCCCGGCGCGCGCGCACGGCGGCCCAGTCCTCGCGCCTGAGGTCGATGCTGGCCCACCGGGCGGGGGACACCGAGGCGGACTGGCTTTTCCGGAAGCTGTCCTGACCGGGCTCAAGGCGACGCGGCCTGGCCCGCCGCGTCCCCGCCGGGCGTCCCCGCGCTGGCGTCCGCCGAGCAGAGATGCGGCTGCAACTGCCTCCAAAGCCCATCCGCCCGCTGCGCGAGCATCGCCCTGCAGTGGGCGACCTCAGCCTCGCGGGCGGACCGGTTCTGCTCCGCGATCCCCGCAAGGTCGTCCAGGTTGTAGAGAAAGACGTTCTGAAGGTCGGCGGCCGCCGACTCGACGTCGCGCGGAACGGCCATGTCGATCAGGAGCAGGGGGCGGGCGGGCCGCCTCCTCATCGCCGCGGCGATCGCGGACGCGCCGAGCACGGCACCGGGGGCCGAGGTGGAGCAGACGATGATGTCGTAGTCCGCAAGGCGCGCGTCGCGCTCGTCGAAGGGCAGCGTCTCCGCGCCGAGCCCCGAGGCGACCCTGGCGGCCCGCTCGATCCGGCGCCCCGCGACCGCGAGGTCGGCGGCCCCCCGGCTCCTGAACGCCCGCGCCGTCCCCTCGCCGATCTCCCCCGTGCCGAGGACGAGGACCCTGGCGCCGGCGAGGCTGCCGAAGATGTTGCAAGCGAGCTCGACGGCCACGTTTGCCACGCTCACCCGTCCGGACGATATGCCGGTGTGGGTGCGGACGTGCTTCGCGGCCTGGAAGGCCTTCTGGAAAACGCGGTTGAGCACAGCGCCGGCCGAGCCGAAGGACTGCGCGGCGGCGTAGGCCTCCTTGACCTGGCCGAATATCTCGTTTTCGCCGAGCAGCTGCGAGTCGAGCCCGCTGGCGACCTCGAAAAGGTGAAGCGCGGCGTCGCGGCCCGTCATCCGGAACCGGACCCGCTCGAACTCGTCGGCGCTGAACCTCTGCCTCGCGCAGTACGCCGCCTGCACCGAGGCCGCGGCCTCCGCGTCGGCGCCCACGCCGTAGAACTCAACGCGGTTGCAGGTGTTGAGGATCGCAAACTCCCTGAGGCCGGGCACCGCGGCGAGGTCGGCCCGGAGCCCCTCCTCGGAGACAAGGGCGAGTCTTTCGCGGACCTCGAGCGGCGCCCTGTGATGGGACGCGCCTATGACGAAGAGGCAGCGCTCGGTCATGGCAAACCTCGCTCGGACGCCTGCGCGGCCCCGGGATGGCGGCTTTCGTCAACGGCCTGCAGCGAGAGGAGCGCGGCGGCGAAAAGGGCGAGGCACGTCCACGCGAACCTCCTGGCGAGGAGGCGCCCGGCGATCCGCAGGCCGAAGGCGCAGCAGTAGGCGAGCCAGACCGCGACCGTCGCCGCCAGCTTGAAATGGCCCACCGTGGCGGTGTCCCGCGACCAGTACACCCAGCCGAACGCGAGGGCGGCCGTGAGGATCCCCACGCCCGCCCCGAGAAGGCGCACCTCGATGTGGTCGAGGTCCATGATCGAGGGAAGGAACGAGAACCAGCCGCCCACGTGCTTTGACTTGAGCGAGAAGTGGCGCAGGAGAAAGAGGCCCGAGGCGAGCGCGAGCAGCCCAAACACGCCGTAGCTGAACATCGCGAGGGCCGCGTGGAGCTCGATCCATCGGTTGCCCCCGAAGATGTGCGTCCTGCGGACGGCGTCCCAGGACGGTATCGAGAGCGACAGGACGGTGAGCGCCGCTCCGAGGCACGACGTGAAGTACCCGAGGACGCTCGAGCGAAACGTCACCCCGACGACGAGGTAGAGCGTGATCGCCGACCACGCCGTGAACTGGAAGATCTCAAACCGGTTTCCCAGCGGGCAGCCGCCCGTCGCGTGGCCCCGCAGGCCGAGCCCGATGAACTGCAGGAGGTAGCCCGCGAGGATCGCACCGTAGATGGCCGCGCCGGAGGTCCTCCCCCCGCGAAGGAGCGAAACCGTGCCAAGGAGCAGGCCCACCGCGTAGAATCCCGCGGCGCCCCAAAGCCATTGCCGGTCGGAAAGGTCTGCGAACATGGGGGGGAGACGCTGCCGGGGAGGGGGCGCCCCGGCAAGCTGCTAGTGGCCGGCGGGGGCCCAGGCGGCGAGAAACGCGGTGATCTTGGCGGAACTGTAGGCGTCGCCCTCCTCGAGCTCGTCCGTGTCCTTCGTGGTGAGCTGCCTGCCGTCGGAATCCAGGACGACGAGCATGGGGACGCCGTGCTGGATGGGGTTGCCGTATCTCGCGTTCACGTCCGCGTTGCGCTTCGAGCCGTTTCGCGTGTTCACGTCGACCAGCACGACCAGAAAATCCCTCTTCAGGGCCTTGGCCACCGCGGGGTCGCCCTCGAGCGCGGCATGGAGCCTCCGGCACCAGATGCACCAGTTCGCGCCAAAATCCACGATCACGCGCTTGTGCTCCGCCGCCGCTTGGCTGACCGCGGCGGCAACCTGCGCCGTGCCGTCGGCGCGGGCGTCGTAAATGTCGGGACCCATCTTCGGGTATTCGGGATCGGCGCGCACAGGGGACACCGCGAGCGCGGCGAGCGCGGCCAGTCCCAGGGATGCCTGGCGAAACAGGGTTTTCATGATGCCTCGGAACCAGAGGATTCCCCAAAAAAACCGCGCCGCAAGGCAGATTACCCCGGGAAATCGCTAAGTGCCTGTCGGTCAGGCTCCTACCGCAGGCGCCTCCAGGCGGCGATGAACATCCCGTTCGCGTCGACGTCCTGCGGGAAAAGCGCGACCCGGGAGACATCCGGCGCCGCTGCGATCCCGAGCGGCGCGGGCGCGAAATCCGGATGGGCCCCCTCGAACCCGTCGGCGACGGCCGACGTCTCGCTTCGGGTCAGCGTGCACACGGAATAGAGCACCCTGCCGCCCGGCTTCACCGACGGGGCGGCGCGCGCCAGCAGGGCCGCCTGCACCGCAGCGAGTTCGCGGACGTCCTCGATCGATGTGGTCCAGCGCGCATGCGGGTTGCGCTGCCATGTCCCGACGCCGCTGCACGGGGCGTCGACCAGCACGCCGTCGCACTTCGTCCTGAACGGCGCGGGCCCCGCCCCTGGCCAGAGCGCCGCGCGGTAGTTGAACATGCCCGCGCGGGCCGCGCGCCGCCTAAGGACGGACAGGCGCCGCAGCGACCGGTCGGTCGCCAGGACGAGGCCCTTGTTCTGCATCAGGTCAGAGAGGTGGAGCGCCTTTCCGCCCTCGCCGGCGCAGGCGTCCCACCAGGTCTCGCCGGGCTTCGGCGCGCACGCATGGCCCACGAGCTGCGACGAAAGATCCTGGATCTCGAACGCTCCCGACTCGAATCCCGGCGCCCTGTGCAGGTCCGCCGTGCCAAGGTACCGCAGCGCGGCCAGTCCGGTGGGGGCCGACAGCGATCCGGGAAGGACCGCCCGCGCGCAGGCGCCGAGGCTCCGCTCCATTTCGCCGGAGGCGCCGGCCTTGGTGCGGATCCAGAGCGCCGGCTCCTTCTGGATCTGGCGCAGGTAGGCCGCGGTGAGTTCCATCTCCCCCGCGAGCCACTCCGGCACGGCGCGCGCCGCGAGGGCCTCGACCTTGACACACGCGGGATCGCGCTCGAAGCGCCCCTGGAAGCCGAGCGCGCCGACGATCCTCTTCTGCGCGGACTCCCGCGGCTCGAGCCAGCGGAGCCAGCGAAAGTAGGAGAACACCGCCCGGCTGACGGAGCGCCTCCCGACGGCGCCAAGGCTGCGGTTGCCGGAAAGGTAGTCGCGCAGCGCGGCGTCGGCGGCGACGCCGGGCCGTACCATGGCCAGCACCCGCGCCGCGTGGTTCTCTAGCGTTTCGCCCATCGCGTGTCGGGCTTCAGTTCGAGCTGCCGCGTCTCGAGCGTGATGCCGGCAACGCACGGATTAGATCGCAGCCCCAGGAACACCGGCGCTGTCAGGTGCCATGAAAGCGCCGCGCTCGCCTCCGCGACCGGGGCGGTCCCGTCCCCCATCAGGAACGCGAACTCGATCCTCGTGTCCCCCGGCTCGCGCACGATCGTCTCGCGGAGCCCGCGCAGGAAGTTCCCGACCTCGGGGTGGTCCGGCCTCAGCAGCCACGTCACCCTTCGAACCACCCGCGCCACCGCCGTGTCGAGCGGGTAGCATTCCTTCACGTTGACGCGCGGGCCGTCGGCCCCGCGTATGATGTTGCCCTGGACGAGGACCGGGGCGTTCTCCGCGAGAACCTGCCCATAGGCGCCGAAGGCGTCCGCGAACATGTTGAGCGCGACCGTCGACGCTCGGGTCGCCAGCGTGAACGCCACCCAGGGCCGGTTGTCCTTCCTGGAGTATTTCTTGACGATGTTGCCGGCGATCCCGCACAGGCGGAACTCCCCGCGGTCGGGCAGGCCGGAGAGCTCGTCCGCGGGCGCCGTGTCGAGCGCCTCCCACAGGCCGGCGTAGCTGTTCATCGGGTGCCCCGAGACGTAGAACCCGAGAAGCTCCTTCTCGAACGACAGCCGCTCCTGCGCGCTGAAGTCCGGCGCGGGATCGGCGTCGCGCCGCGGGGCGCCGTTCCTCGGTGCCTCCGGCCCGGCGAGCATCCCGAGGAACGTGTCCTGCCCCGCCGCCTTGTCCCTCGCGCGGGCCGTGCCCGCCGCGATCGCCCCGTCTATCTCATCGAATATCCGGCGCCGGCTGGCGCGGCTGAAGTCGAACGCCCCCGTCTTGACCAGGTGCTCGAGGACGCGCTTGTTGACCGCGCGCCCGTCCACGCGCGCCGCAAAGTCCTCGAAATCCGCGAACGGCCCCTTGGCCTCCCGCTCGGCGATGATCCGCTGGGCAGCCAGTTCGCCCACGCCCTTGATCCCGGCGAGCCCGAAGCGGATCTTGCCGCCCACGGGCGTGAACATCTCCCGCGACTCGTTGACGTCTGGGCCCATGACGCCCAGTCCCATCGCCTCGCACTCCGCGACGAAGTGCGCGACCTTGTCCGCGTTGCCGAGCTCGGAGCTGAGCATGGCTGCCATGAAATGCACCGGATGGTTGGCCTTGAGGAAGGCCGTCTGGTAGCTCAGGAGAGCGTAGGCCGCGGAGTGCGACTTGTTGAACCCGTATCCGGCGAACTTGTTGAGGATGTCGAAGATCGCGTCCGAGGTCTTCTCGTCGATGCCGTGCAGGCGCCTTGCGCCCTCGACGAACTTCCCGCGCTCCTGGGCCATCGCCTCGGGATCCTTCTTTCCCATGGCCCGGCGGAGCATGTCCGCGCCGCCCAGGGTGTAGCCCGCGATGATCTTCGCCGCCTCCATCACCTGCTCCTGGTAGACCATCACGCCGTAGGTCTCGCGGCAGACCTCCTCGAGGAGCTTGTGCGGGAATCGCACCGTGCTCGGGTCCTTCTTCCCGCGGATGTAGTCGGGTATCCAGTCCATCGGCCCGGGCCGGTAGAGCGCGATCAGCGCGATGATCTCGTCGATTGAGGACATCTGGAGCTGCCGGCACAGGTTCTGCATTCCCGCCGACTCTAGCTGGAACACGCCCGTCGTGCGGCCGGTGTTGAGGAGCGCAAAGGTCCTGGCGTCGTCAATGGGTATCTTCTCGATGTCAAACGCGGGGTCGACCGTCCTTCGGATGTTGTCCACGGCGTCGGAGATCACGGTCAGCGTCTTCAGCCCCAGGAAGTCCATCTTGAGCAGCCCGAGCTTCCCCACGGCGTTCATGTCGAATTGCACCGTGACGTCGCCTTCCTGGAGGGTCAGCGGCACGAACTCCTCGAGGGGCTGGTCGGTGATGATGATCCCCGCGGCGTGCTTGCCCGTGTTCCTGACCATCCCCTCCAGCACGCGCGCCTCCCCGAAGATCTTGTTCGCGACGGGGTTCTTCGCCACCTCCTCGCGCAGCTCCGCGGACTTTGCGACGGCCTGCTCCAGCGTGATGTTGAGCTCGTCCGGTATCATCTTCGCCAGCCTGTCGGCCTCGGCGTAGGGGACGTTGTGGACGCGCGAGACGTCGCGGATCACCATCTTTGCGCCGAGCGTGCCGTAGGTGATGATGTTTGCGACGCAGGCGGAGCCGTACTTCTGCCTGACGTAGTCGATCACCTCGCCCCGGCGGCGCATGCAGAAGTCGATGTCGAAGTCCGGCGGGGAGACGCGCTCGGGGTTGAGGAACCTCTCAAAGAGAAGCTTGAAGCGGAGCGGGTCCAGGTTGGTGATCCCGAGCAGGTAAGCGACGAGGCAGCCCGCTCCCGAGCCGCGGCCAGGGCCGACGGGGATGCCCTTCGACTTCGACCAGTGGATGAAGTCCCAGACGACCAGGAAATAGTCAACGAAGCCCGTCGACGCGATGACGCCGAGCTCGAAATCAAGCCGTTCGACCAGGATGCGCGCCTTTGCCGCGTCGGCGGCCGCGCCGGGATCATTGAAGTCGACGCCGTAACGCTGAAGCAGTCCCTCGACGCACAGCCGCCTCAGGTAGCCGGGTCTGTCCGTCCCGACCTCCGGCGGCAGGGGAAACTTGGGATACCTCTCGCTTCCCGTTGGGAACGGGATCGTGAGGTCGCACATCTCCGCGACCGCCTCCGTGTTGACGACCGCCTCCGGCACCTCCGCGAACACCCGCTCCATTTCGGAGCGCGACTTGAGGTAGAACTGCTGCCCCTCGAAGCGCATCCGCTTCTCGTCCTCTATCTTCGCGCCCGTCTGGATGCACAGCATCGCGTCGTGCGGACCCGCGTCGGACGAATGGACGTAGTGGACGTCGTTCGAGCAGACGACCCTGAGCCCGAATTCGCGGGCGAGCTTGAGGAGGTCCGGCACTATCTTGCGCTGCTCGGCGATGCCGTGGTCCTGGATTTCGACGACGTAATTCTCGCGGCCGAAGATGTCGACGAACCGGGCCGTCGCCTTGCGGGCCTCCTCCCATCGGTCGTTGATCAGGTGCTGGGGCACGAGGGAGGCCAGGCAGCCGGTGAAGCCGATCAGGCCCCGCGCATGGCGCGCGAGCGTGTCCAGGTCGGTGCGGGGCTTGTAATAGAAGCCCTTCAGATGGGCGTCGCTGACAAGCTTGAGAAGATTCTGGTAGCCCTCGAAGTCGCGTGCCAGGAGGCCCAGGTGGAAGATGCTCCTTCCCTCGTCGATGCGGCCCTGCTTTTCCAGCCTGGAGCCCTCCGAGAGATAGAGCTCGCAGCCGATGAGCGGCTTGATCCCCTTGCTCTTGGCGACCGTGTAGAAGTCTATGGCTCCAAATAGGTTGCCATGATCCGTGAGCGCGAGCGCGGTCATCCCAAGCTCGCCGGCCCGGTCGGTCAGCCTGTCGATCCTGCATGCGCCGTCCAGCAGGCTGTAGTCCGAATGGACGTGGAGATGGACGAAATTCTTGGGGGCAGACGGCACGCGAAGGTTAACCAAGATCAGCGCACGTGAGGCGCAAGCCGGAAGAGGGGAAAGGCGGCCCGGCGCCTTCCTTTTAACCGTTGACGGTGGCGCCCCGGCGTGGCCTATTAGCCGGCTTTTCCTCAAGGTATCCAACGTATCGACCGCAGCCCATGTCCATAGAAATCAAGATCCGCAAGAACGAGCCCATCGACCGTGCGCTTCGCCGCATGAAGAAGAAGCTCGACCGCGAGAACATCATCAAGGGGACCCGCGCCAAGCGCTATTACGAGAAGCCCTGCGAAAGGCGCCGCCGCAAGGAGAAGGTCCAGGCCTTCACCGCGATGCTTCGCCGCCGTTACGATAGCTGACGCAGCTGCTTACGCATTTCAAAGCCGCGTTCCGACCCCCGGTCGGCCGCGGTTTTTTAGTGCAAATCGCGCGGCATCTTTGATCCTCAAGGCTTGGTGAATCCCGCGCCCGCCCTATCGACATGCTGGTGCTCGCAGCGCCACCGGGACGGCTACGCGATGCTCAGGGAAATCGCGGATCTCGGCTTCGACCGGGTCGAGCTGAGCCATGGAATCCGGATCACGCTTGTCCCTGGAATTCTGAAGGCCGTCGAGGAGGGTATCGTGAAGGTCGGCTCTACCCACAATTTCTGCCCCCTTCCGATGGGAGCCCTCCAGGCCGCCCCCAACTTCTTCCAACCTTCGTCCGCGGACGACCGCGAACGGGAGCAGTGGCTTAGGCAGACCAAGCGGTCGGTCGATTTCGCCGCGCAGGTCGGCGCCTCCACCCTCATTTGCCACCTCGGGAGCGTCAGATACTTGTGGCTCCTGCCCGACCGCCACATGGAGGCGTACCTGAGAGCCAATCCGGAGGCGGTGAAGTCGGGCGACAAGGCCTACGTCGCCCTGGTCGAAAAGGCCTTCCTGAAGATCCGCAGGCGGATGGCGCCATTCTGGGAGAGGACCCGCGAATCCATCCGCAGCGTGCTGGATTACGCGTCGGAGAAGAAAATCCGGCTCGGCCTTGAGAATCGCGAGCGCTTCGAGGAGCTCCCGGTCGACGCCGACTTCCCCGAGTTCCTTGCCGGAATGCCGCCGCCCGCGCCGGCGGGATACTGGCACGATACCGGCCACGCGCATCTCAAGGAGGGGATGGGGATCATCAGCCATCGCAGCCAGCTGGAGGCCAATGCGGGCAGGCTGTTCGGATTTCATCTCCACGACGTGGATGCCGAGGGAAGGGATCACCAGGCGATCGGCTCCGGGGGAATCGACTTCGGGATGGTGAGCTCATTCTGGCGACCCGAGCATCTCTTCATCATCGAGCTCAGTCCGCGCGTGCCTGTTGAAGGGGTTCTGGCCTCAAAGGCCCGGGTCCAGGATTTGCTCGCGAAAATGGCGCCCACAGCGTGAGCCGGGTGCCCTCAACCGCATCGAGGATTTCAGCGCGGATCATTGCATCATCAGTCCCAACAACCCCCCTTCGAATACTCCAACAAAATGAAAAAAAGACTCACATGGTTACTGGTTGCGGTAATTGCATTCGATTTCGGCGTCACCATTATTGGCCAGCCATCAAGCTATTGGCGCGATCCTCACATGGCGAACGAGGGGAATCCTGTCTTTGCGTGGTTCATGATTCGCGGAACCCTCTGTTATGCCGCCTTCATATTGGCCTATATCATTGGCGTCGCGGCATTGGTCAGAATGCTGCCAAGGCGGGCCGCGGTCACCACTGGCTTGGTTTTTCTCCTATCACATTATTTCGCGGCGTCCACTTGGCTTTCGTTCCATTTCAACCTCGGTATGAGCGGGCCCATTGTATACGCGGTTGTGCTGTCGACGGTGTTAATTTCCATTCTGCACGCTGGCACATCGAATGATTGCGCTGCAGGTCCAACGAATCGTGAGGTAAAGTAGAATATATCCGGATGACCTTGACGGAAGGGAAGCCTAACCAGTCACTGGCCCCGACGCTTGCCTCAGGCACGTCGCTTGGGGGAGGAGCCGCGCCATCGGTTGCCGCGGATCGTTGGGACGCTCGGCAATGCCCTCGCATATGACGACCGAGACTCGCACTTGGCCACCGAGCCGACGCTCAAAGGCAATATGGACCGAAAGTATTTAACGCCTGTATATTTATGAAAGCCTCAACCTTTGCCTTACTTATTCTGGCGAGTTCAGTCACCTTGATCCCCGTTCGATCGAGCGCAGAAACACTAGGTGGTTGGCACGATGACCTCCTTGATCAAATGGTTGGACACTGGAACATGGAGGGACAAATCGTTGGCCGAGACGCGCATCACGAAGTTCAAGCTGAATGGGTGCTCAACGGGCAATTCCTCCGCATTCATGAGAAGACAGCCGCCGGGGCGCCTGCCTCGGAGCACAGATATGAGGCCATCTGGTTCCTCGGTTATGACACGATCAGCGATCGGTACGTGCTGCACCTGCTCGATGTTTTTGGAGGGCGATTCTCGGAAACGATCGGCTATGGCGTCCGCGACGGTGACTCGATCCGATTCGTATTTGAATATGCTGACGGACCGTTCCACACGACCTGTTTGTGGGCCTCGAAAACGGGCACTTGGCAGTGGCTGATGGAACAGAAGGACAAGGATGGAAAGTGGACGCAATTCGCCAACCTCAAGCTCACACGCGTGCCACGGTAGGCAGGCTGTTCGTGTCCATGGGTGGCGAAAATCATGCCGAACCAGCTAGCGGATCCGGCGTCTTCGTCTGTCACGCCGGCTGCTGCTCAGCCGGCGCGCCGTCGGTCGCCGCTGATCATAGGATGTCAGGCAAAACATGATGCGCTCAGTGTGGAAATGCCCGAGGTGCAAGCGCTCGTTCGCGCGTAAGAACCAAAGGCATGCATGCGGTACTGGCGAGCGCTCTGCGGTATAGCGGGGCAGGCCTGAGTCGATCGTGGCTCTCTACGCGTCGGTGGAGTCATTCGCAAAATCGATTGGCCCGATGGAAATTGTCGCCCGTCAGCGCTACGTCCTCTTTCGCAGCACCCGCATCTTCGCTGATTTCGTCCTGATGGCAGATGCCTTGCGAGCGGCCGTCCATCTTGGCCGAAGAGTCGAGCATCCCATCTTTTTCAAGGTCGGCACCGATCGGAAGAAAGTCACCCACGTCGCCAAACTCCGCACGCAGGAGGATTTCGTCGCGCTGAAACCATATCTGCGAGAGGCGTATGAATTGTCCGTCTCAGGCCTCCCCAAACCAGCCTGACCGTTCATCGGATCCTGCGCCTCGGCCCGTCACGCTTCCTGCGGGCCAGGAAGCTCGCCAGGCCCAGCTCGGGTCGCAAGGATGTTGGGCGAAAGCATGAGACTTGTTCTGGACACGCCCAGGCTCTCGCTGCGGCACCTTGCGCCTGAAGACGCGGCCTTCTTGGCGGAGCTAATGAACGAGCCGCCGTACATTGCTAACATCGGTGATCGGGGTGTGCGCACGGTTGCGGATGGGATGCGGTACATCGAGGAAAAGTATACCGCGAGCTATGTGCGCCATGGGTTTGGATTGTATCTCGTGGAACTGACGGAGGAGGCCGCACCGATCGGAATCTGTGGTCTGGTGAAGCGCGAGCTGCTCGACCATCCGGATCTAGGCTTTGCATACTTGCGTCGGTTTTGGTCCAGGGGCTATGCGACGGAAGCGGCGAGCGCGACTCTCAGGTACGCCCGGGAATCATTGATGCTGCATTACATCTACGGCGTGGTGTCTCCGAAGAATACCAGGTCGATTCGTTTGCTGGAGCATTTGGGACTACGTTTTGTGCGATCGTTAGAGTTGTCAGGGTTGCCGCTGGAGAGCCACTTGTATGGGACCGAACTCAAATCCGCCCAACCATCATCGGAGCCGATGCCTGCCGCTCGTGATGACTCCTGCCGAGCGGGAGTCACGGCCGATGCTGGGCGCGGATCATTAGGACGTAAGTCGGACTCGATTCACCCATGAAGAAGCTTATCATCGGTGCCGCTCTAGCTGTCGTGGCAGCATGTGGCTGGTACGTATTGGCCGCCCGCTCGTCACATCAATACTCCGACGCTCCCCCCGCTCGCGATTCGCGGGCAAATGCGAGTGCAGCTTCGTCCTCCCCGGATCACGTGATGAAACGTTACCTGTCGGTCGTGGTCGATGGTTCCGAGGCGTATGTGGGAAGGCGGCGCGTGGAGTTGGGCAAGCTGGGTGTATTCGTCGCCAAATTTGCGGAGCTTAACCATATCCAGGCGGTCGAGGTCGCTGGCACCTCGTCGACGAGCTTTCGCGACGTTGTAAATGTCGCATCAGCCATAGACCGAAAGCAGACGCCGCTCGTGAGGATAGACACACGCAATCATCCGACTGGATATCGCGCCGAGGAGATCAGCGAGCGGGACTGGTTTTGGGCCACTGACTAGATGTTGAGGTCCATCCGCGGCCAATCACGGGACCCGACGCCTGCGTCGTGCACATCCCATGATTGCCACGAGCCGCGCCATCCCTAGCGTGGATCATTGCGACGTTTGGTAATCCAACCACCATGCAATCCAAGGCGACGACGTTTGCAGACTTCATATCCGAGCTCCCCATCGAAAAGCGCTCGGTTATCCGGGCGCTTGACAAGATTGTGCGGTCTGCCGCTCCCAAGGCCAAATGCAGCATGCGGTTTGGCATGCCGACATACGATGTGGGCGATCGCTTCATGGCGCTCAACTCCCAGAAGAACTATTTTTCCTTTTATGCAGAGCCCGAGGTCGTGAAGCATCACCGCGGCGATTTGAAGGGGCTGGATTGCGGGAAGTGCTGCATTCGATTCCGAAAATTGGAGGAGGTGTCATTGCCTTTGCTTTCAAAGATTGCCCGGGAAACGCTCAAATGAAGACAAACGTGCCGAACAGCTCGCCGGATCCGACGGCCATGTCCGTCGCGTCTCACGCGGGCCAGGAGCCGCGCCCGCAGTAGCCGCGGGTCGTCGCCAGCCCAAGCCGAGGAAGGATGAAAAAGATCAACACCCGAGACGTACCCCGATCGGCCAAGACCTCGCCGAAGGGGAAGTTCTCACGGGTCAACGCGGATATATCGGTCGCCCTGGGGCGCAAGCCGGACTCCACCGACCTCGTCGAGCGCCATCCTTTCGATGTCCAGAACTGCAGTATTCCCCCCGGGACGAGCCGCTGCCCCTACCACGCGCACACCGCGCAGTGGGAATTCTTCCATGTGATCTCGGGATCGGGCGCCGTGCGGCACAGGGAGGGTCTGACAAGGATCGGGAAGGATGACGCGTTCCTGTTTGAGCCGGAGCAGCCGCACCAGCTCATCAACGATGGATCCGAGGACCTGGTCGTGTACATTGTCGCGGACAACCCGGTCGGCGAGGCCTGCTATTATCCGGACAGCAGGAAGTGGCTCATCGAGGCCAGGTCCGGCCAGATCGTAAGATCCGATCCACTGGACTATTATGACGGAGAGGAATGAGGCTCGAAGGCACTGGCTCGACGGGCATCTCGTGTTCGCCCGCAGGATGCCTCACCCCCGGTTTCGCCGCATCGACAGCATCTCGCCGCGCAATCACGTGCATCACTTCCGCCTTTCCGCGACAGTGGAGATGGATTCCGAATTCCGGGGCTGGCTCCGGGAATCCTATTCGGTTGGAACCCACGAGCACCTCGATGGGAACTGACGCCACGACCGTTCGCCGCATTCGCCCATCGCGCCTCCCGAGGGGAGGGCGCCGAGCCGGGACCGGGTGCAAATCCCCGCGACGCTGATCGGGACCCATGGCTGGATACTCTGGCACCCCCCTCTGGAAGAAGCTCGGCTACAAGGCCGGCACGGCCTCCTTTGCCGATGGCGCCCCGGGTGACTACCGCGCCCTGCTGGCCCTTCCTTCCGGCCTGGAGGTCACGTGGCTTGCCCGCCCCAGGCGGGGCATGGGTTTTGTGCATATGTTCGCGACCAGCGCGTCCGGGCTCGCGGCGAAGCTGGGCTCCCATCGAGCGAGGATCGCCCCGGACGGCGTCATCTGGGTCTCGTGGCCCAAGAAGAGCTCGGGTGTCCGGACCGACGTCACGGAGGACGTGATTCGAAGGGAGGCCCTGGCGATCGGTCTTGTGGATATAAAGGTTTGCGCGATTGATGAGACATGGTCCGGATTGAAGCTTATGATTCGGAGGGAGCTGCGGTGAGCCCGCCGGGTGGCTCGCGGGAGCCGGCGCGCTGGCGCTCGATGCGCGTCCTCCTCCCTTTGGCCCTCGCGGCGCTGGCCTCCGCCTGCAGCACGACGGACGAGGCGAAGCCGGAGGGCCGGATCATGGTTGTCGACGCGCGCGGGGCGCCGATCCAGGGCGCGCTTCTCATGCCCGAGGAGGAATTTCAGGACGTGGATCGGACGCGCCTCACAAAGGAGGAGCGCGATGCCCGCTTGTCCGATGCGCAGGGCTCGATCCACGCCGAATTGGACGACTTTTTCTGGCAGGGCGACGGCTGCTACCATTTTCGCATCCACAGGGAGGGGTTCGAGGATGTCGACATGGCTGTCTCGAGGGACCTGTATCCCCCAGTGCTCAGGATAGAATTAAAGGCGAAGCCGCGGGCGCCCAACTGAACGGCGGATCGGCCGTATCCACCTGAAGAGCCTCCAGTGGAATGGCCGGGGGCCGGGTGGAGCAATACATTGGCATTGAATTTGTTGGGGAAAATGAGGAAGCCTAGCCAAGCGCCGTATCCGGCGCTTGCCTCCAGGCCAATAATGCTATGATCAGATTCGCCCCGCCATTGCCCACCACACGAGAGACCAAGCGAATTGCCGCGCAACAGTCCGGAGAGACGCCGGGAATCCCATGCGGGGTGCCGGGCCTGTTCGCCATCCCGGCTCCCGATGCGGCATCCCTCCAGGCGCGGCGGATGGGCCCCATTGACGTCGACGTCGAATAGATGCCGGATTCACCGATGCCTCCGCCGCGGCCGACGCCCGCTTCCGTGACGTCTCCCGCGCGAAGGGATCCTCACGAGTCCGGTCGCATCGGGCCCCGGCGCATGGGAAAAATGAGGGAAGGCTGCCTCGCGCTGGCCGTGGGCCTCCTGATGGGGGGATGCGGGACGGGGGAGAAGCTCCCCGAGCAGAGACCCGCGGACGACGTCAAGGTCACGACCCTGGCGGGATATCCGAAGCTTCAGCTCAGGGAGATCAAGGACAAGGACCGGATCGCGGCCCTGGTGGCATTCGTCAATTCGCGCCAGGGCGGCTGGAGCATTCCGTGGTACGGGGCCTCCGTGGGAAGGGTCTATTTCGAATTCATCAGCGCGCACAGGGACGTTGGGATTTTCTGCGTGGGCCCGAATTTCTTCGGCCGCACCACGGACAAGCCCTACACGCAGGACGCCGACCGGAAGGCGATCGAGGAGCTGGGAAGGATAGTGGACACGGATCTCTGGGCGTACGTCAGCGCGGAGACCCCCGGCCCGGTGGCCGGGCCCGGGATGCCGACCGTCAGGCCGGCCGACACGGCGGCCGTGACGCCAGCCGTGACGCCGACGGCCGCCCCTGCCGCCCCGGCCGCCGCGCAGCCGACGCGGCATCCCTAGCCGCGCGCCCTTGAAGCCGACGCCGGGAGCATGAGCGGGCGCCAGAATATCGCCTCGGGCACGAAGTGGGAGCCGATGGTCGGCTACTCCCGTGCCGTTCGCGTCGGCCCGGTTGTCCATGTCTCGGGAACCACGGCCACCGACGCGGAGGGCAGGATAGTCGGCGTGGGCGACCCGTACCGCCAGGCCGTGCAGGTCCTGAGGAACATTGAGTCGGCGCTCTCGCGCGCCGGCGTGTCGATCCGTGACGTCGTCCGGACGCGCATATACGTCGTCAACATCGACGACTGGGAGAAGGTGGGGCAGGCGCACCGGGAGATGTTCAAGGACATCAGGCCGGCCACGAGCATGGTCGAGGTCAGCAGGTTGATTTCCCCCGAGATCCTGGTGGAGATCGAGGCCGAGGCCATCGTCGCCGGCTAGCGGGGGCGCACGGACGGCGCCGCGCCGGGGCCGGCCCTCCGGGACGAGATGATCTGCGTCGTCCACCTCCGGTGGGGCCCGGACATGGCGATGGAGCTGAGCTCGGCAATCGGAACCCATGCCAGGCCCGGGCCGGGATTTCCCCGCGGGCCCCTCGCCGCATGGATCGACTCGACGATCCGAAAGCGCGTGATCGCGCGGCCCTTCGTCGCGAGCAGCGGCCCCCTGGAGGCGCGCCCGGGGTCAAGGCCCGCCTGCTGCGCCGTCGGAAGCTCATGGAGGCCGCCCAGGCGGCGCGAGCCGGGGGCGTTGCGGTGGAGGAGGACGGCCCCGCCACGCTCGCACCACACCCGGACGACCGAGCGCCGCTCGGTCGGCTTCGCCTCGAGCCTGGGATAAGACTCGGGGTCGCCGGACCTGGCGGCCGCGCAGAATCCCCGAACCGGGCAGGCGGGGCAGGCGGGCCGGCGCCTCAGGCACACGGTCGCGCCGAGCTCCATCATCGCCTGGTTGTGGTCGCCCGGCGCGGCGGGGTTGAGCAGCTCCTGGGCGAGCGGCGCGAACGCCCTCGATGCCGAGGCGCTGTCCCTGTGCCTGGTGGCGTCGCGGGTCAGGCGAGCCAGGATCCGGACCACGTTGCCGTCCACGCACGCCCGGGGCTCGCCGAAGGCGATGCTCGCGACGGCCGCGGCGGTGTAGGGGCCGACGCCGGGAAGCTCCTCCCATCCGGCCGCCGTGCTCGGAAGGCCGGGCGCCGGAGCGACCAGCTTGGCCAGCCGGTGCAGGTTTCGCGCGCGCGAATAGTAGCCCAGGCCCTCCCACAGCCTGAGCACCGCCTCCTCGGGCGCGGCGGCGAGCGAGGCGAAGTCGGGCAGCGCGGCCATCCAGCGCCCGAAGTAGGGAAGGACGGTCGCCACCTGCGTCTGCTGGAGCATGAACTCGCTGACGACGGTGCGGTAGGGCGACGGCGACTCGCGCCAGGGCAGCGGCCTCCGGCACGACCGGTACCAGGCCAGGAGTGCTTCCCGGAACCCCGCGCCCCGCGCCGCCAGCGCGCGCCCGGCGGAAGTTTTGCGTGTCATTGGCGGCAATTTTGTGACTATGGATCCCTCATGCCCAAGCGCGGCCAGAACGACGAGGAAAAACCCAAGAGGCTCAGCACGTACGCGATCAAGCTCGACGACGCCCAGATGGAGAAGCTCCGCTCCGTCCTGTCCGGCCGCGGCTGGGAGGCGTTCGACGTCGCCTACGCGCGGTACGCCTTCAAGGGGCGCGACTGCAACGTCACCGCGTACGAGAGCGGCAAGCTGGTCGTCGCCGGCAAGGGCACAGAGGAGTTCGTCACGATGACGCTCGAGCCGGAGGTGACCCAGGCGCCCAAGCTCGGGTACGACGAGGTCCTTCATCCGGAGTGGTTCGAGGCACACGCGGGCCTCGACGAGAGCGGCAAGGGCGACCTGTTCGGGCCCGTCGTCGCGGCGACCGTCATCGCGGACAGGACGGCGATCGAGGGATGGATCAAGGCGGGGGTCAAGGACTCGAAGAAGATCGCCGAGGCCCAGATCATCAAGCTGGACAAGCTCATCCGCGGGACGTCGGGGACGGCAGTGGCGACGTGCCTGTGCGGGATGCCGAAGTACAACCTCCTAATGTCGCGGCCGAACGCCAACCTTAACCGGCTGCTCGCCTGGCAGCACGCGACGGCGCTCACCCAGGCCCTCTCGAGGAAGAAGGTGCCCTGGGGCCTGCTCGACCAGTTCAGCAAGCAGCCACTCGCCCAGCGGGAGCTCGCGAGGATGGGCGTCAAGGACTTCGAGCTGAGGATGCGCACGAAGGCGGAGGAGGACCCGGTCGTCGCCGCGGCCTCGGTCGTCGCGCGCGCCGAGTTCGTCCGCCAGATGCATGCGCTGTCGAGGCGCTTCGGAGGCCCGCTGCAGAAGGGCGCGGGGCCGCTCGTCAAGGTGCAGGCGGCGCAGATCATCGAGCGCTTCGGCGCCCGCTCCCTCGGGGAATTCGCGAAGCTTCACTTCCGGACGGCCTACGAGGTCGTCCGCGACGCGGGCAAGCTGGACGAGCTGCCGCTTCCCGAGCCCAAGGAGCGGGTGCAGTGGGGCGGGTGAGGGGGAGGACCGCGACCGTCCGATGCCGAAGCGCCGCCAGCTCCGCAGCTTCGACCTGAAGAAGATCGAGGGATTTGAAGGCCTGGTCGGCGTCGACGAGGTCGGCCGGGGCGCCCTCGCCGGCCCCGTCGTCGCGGGCGCCGTCCTCGTGACCCGCGAATTCCTCGAGGGCAGGTGGGCCGCGTCCAGGGCCGGCCGCGTCAACGACTCGAAGCAGCTGACAGCGGCCGAGCGCGAGTCGCTCTGGGCCGAGTTCGAGGCGCTCGCGGCCCAGGGCCAGATCCACGCCCACTACGGGTCGGCGAGCGTGGAGGAGATCGAGCAGCACAACATCCTGGGCGCGACCAAGCTTGCCATGCGCCGGGCGCTGGAGGGCATCTACCCGGCCGCGGCGTTCCGGCGCAGCGAGGAGCCGGACCTCTTCTCCTCGGTCGAGGAGAGGGAGTCGTTCGTCCCCGTGGTCTCGTGCCGCGTGATCGTCGACGGCCTCCCGCTCAGGGGATTCCCCTATCCCCACACGGCCGTGGTCAGGGGCGACGGCCGGTCGCTCTGCATCGCGATGGCGTCGATCATCGCCAAGGTGACGAGGGACCGGATGATGGCCGAGCTGGACGCGAGGCACCCGGGCTACGGGTTCGGCAGGCACAAGGGCTACGGGACCGACGACCACCGGGACGCGGTGGTCCGGCTGGGGCGCAGCCCCATCCACAGGGAGATGTTCCTTCGCAAGCTGCTCGCGCAGCGCGAGGACCCGGACCAGATGGATCTGCTTCCCGGCCGTTGACCCGCGGGGGCCGCGCGGGCACAACGGCACCGATGCCAGGAAAGAAAAACACCTCGCTCGACCGCGTGCTCGGGCGCCTGGACAGCCTCGACGCCGTCAACCTGACCAACCTCGTCCAGCGGCTCGCGAAGGAGCGCGCCGTCTTCGAGCAGGTCTTCAACACGCTCCAGGAGGGGATTCTCGTCATCTCCGCGGACGGTGTCATCGAGTACGCCAACGAGGCGGCCCACCGCCTGATGGGCCTGGGCGCCGACATGCTCGCCGGGCAGATGCTCTGGCGGCTTGTCCCGGGGCTCCGGCCCTCGCTCGGAGACGACGGGGGCGCGTCGGCGGAGGTTGTCGCGAGGGATTTCGAGCTCTCGTACCCGGAGCCGCGCACGGTCAGGCTCTACATGGTGCCGTTCCGCTCGGACGCCGGCGGCGCGCACCGCAACGCGGTGATCCTCTCGGATGTCACCCGCGAGAAGCTGACGACCGCGCGGCGCATCGAGGACGAGCGGACCTCGTCGATCCTCCTGCTCGCCGCGGGCGTCGCCCACGAGCTGGGCAACCCGCTCAACTCGCTGACGATCCACCTGCAGCTGATCGCCCGCAAGCTGAAGAAGCTCAAGGCGTCCCCCGACGCCGACTCGATCGCGGAATCCGTGGGCGTCTGCCGCGCGGAGGTCGAGCGCCTGGACGGGATCATCACCCACTTCCTCGAGGCGATCCGGCCCCGGCCCCCGGACCTGTCCGAGACGGACGTGGCCGAGGTGCTCGCCGAGGTCCTCAAGTTCCAGAAGCGCGAGTTCGCCGACCGCGGCATTGCCGTGGAGGCGGAGACCCCGGCGGCGCTCCCCGCCGTCATGGCCGACCGCGGGCAGCTGAAGCAGGTGTTCTTCAACATCACGAAGAACGCGCTCGAGGCGATGCAGCCCGGCGGCAGGCTGAAGATCAGGTCGCACTCGGACGACGACTCGGTCTACCTGGTGTTCGGCGACAACGGGGCGGGAATCCGGCAGGAGGACCTGGTCAAGCTGTTCCAGCCCTATCACACGACAAAGCCCGGCGGCCACGGGCTCGGGCTGATGATCGTCCAGCGGATCATGCGCTCGCACGGGGGCCAGGTCGGCGTGGAAAGCAGGGAGGGCCTCGGGACGGTCATCACCCTCCAGTTCCCGCGGAAGGACCGGCGGGTGCGGATGCTCGGCGGCTGACGGGCCGCCTAATTGGCGGGCTTCAGCGCCCCCGACTCGTCGAGGAGGTTCTGGACGAGGATCGTCCGGGTCTCCTTGGCCTTGCCAAGCTGGAGGCGGACGGTGAACGGGATCTCGTCGGAGTTCACGCCAAGCTGCGAGACCATCGGCGTCGGCTCGGCGGTCTGGCCGGGCGGTATCGTGAGCGAGTCGGGGTCGACGACGAAGTTCCCAAGGTCGGAGTCGAAGTCGATCAGCCTGACGGTGATCGCCTCCGGGCCCGTGTTCGTGAGGATCAGGTGCAGGGTGACCGGGGGAAGCGGGCTGCCGAGCGTGAGCTTCCCCGTGCTGTCGGCGTAGGCCGCGTACGTGGCCTTGTCGCCGGAGTCGCCCCGGCCCTTGCCCTGCCTGAGCCCGCGGCCCACGCCGCGGCTTACGGTGATCTTCGCCGTCACCTTTCCGTCGAAAAAGGGCCCGCTTCCGGCCATCGCGACCGGCCGCTCGCCGGAAACCACCCCCTTGGTCATCTCGTCGTTCGACCTGCTGGCGCATCCGGAAGCCACGAGGGCCGCCGCGAGGCACGCGGCCGCCAGCGAAATCTTTAAACGGCTAGCGGGGGATATTTTATGGGGCATTTTGGCGGGCTGGAGCTCCGCGAGACGCCGCGGGCGAACAGGGTGGACAACCCCGTCGATGAAAGGTTGCATAGCGCCCGGTCTTGAGCCAATTGAAAAAGCGCATCTTTCCGACCCGATCTACGTCTGGTCGGCCATAGAGCAATGTCACACGCATGGATGAAAGTTCAACGACCACGCTGGGCGACCGGGTGCGCCGGGCGCAGCGAGGGGACGAGTCTGCCCTGCGCGAGCTCATCATCTCATACCAGCACCGGGTCGCGGGGTTCACCTACGCCATCACGGGCAGGAGCGACACCGTCGAGGACCTGGTCCAGATGGTGTTCATCAAGATGGCCCGCGCGATCGCCCGGCTCAACGCCCCCGAGCAGTTCGAGCCGTGGCTCTTCCGCCTCGCGCGCAACACCTGCATCGACCACCTGCGGCGCCAGAAGCTTCGGAGGATATTCATCCCCTTCGCGCCCGAGCACGAGAACGTGCCCGAGCCCTCGGGGGCCGTGGACACCGAGGAGCTCGACGCGCTCCGGCACGCGCTCGCCCAGCTCCGGCCCAAGGACCGCGCGCTCCTCGCCCTGGTCCAGGAGGGCCGCAGCCACGCGGAGATCGCCGAGAGCTTCAAGACAAGTGTCGCGGCCGTGAAGGCGCGGCTCCACAGAGCACGGGAACAATTGAGACAACACTACCACAGCGATGAAAACTGAAAATCAAGCATGGGCCCGCCTGCGCGAGCACGCGGCCGCCCAGATCCTGCCCGGCTTCCCGGACCGAGTCCTCCGCGCGGCGCGCGAGGCGGCCTCGCCCCTCTTCGTGTCCCACTTCGCCATGTGCGCCGCGACGGCCGCCGTGTGCCTGGTCGCCGTCGCGCTCTACGACGCGCGGGTCTCGGGCGACGAGGACGCGAGCAACCTCGCGCGCTGGGGCGAGATCGCCGCGCAGGCGACCGATCTCGAGCAGGGCCTATGAGGGAGCGCGTCCTCGCAGCGCTGCTGACCGCGGTCGTCTTCGCGATCGGCTTTGCGGCCGGGATCTGGGCGGAGCGCCACAGGCCGTTTCCGCCGCCCCCCGGGGAGTTCATGGGGGAATTCGCCAGGCGCGGGCCGCATGTCCCGCAGCCCGTCAACCGGGCCCAGCTGCTCGAGCAGATCGACTCGATACGCCCGCAGATGGAGGCCTTCAGGGCGCGGGTCAACGAGATCTACGGGGAGTTTGACCGCGACATCGACACGGTGCTCACGCCCGAGCAGCAGGCCGTCTACGAGAAGCATTTCCGGTCGCAGCGCGGGATGATGGGGCCGGGCGGCCCGTCCTCCGCCGACAAGCCCCTGTCGGACGAGCAGATTGACCAGCTGCTCCAGCGGCCGTTCCGCACGCTGGCCTTCTTCGTCGTCATCCCGATGACGCTCGACCGGATGTCGACCGAGCTCAAGCTCGACGACGCGCAGCGCGGAAAGGTGAAGGACTTCCTGCGCGTGCGCAGGGAGAAGTTCATCGAGCTGGTCGACAGCTCGCCCCCGCTCAGCCTGATGCTGAGCAGGCTGGCGCCCATCGCGCAGCGGCTGGCCGAGCCCGCCAAGCCCGCGGGCGCGCCCGCGCACTAGGCGTTTGCGCGTGGCCCGGGCTTGACCGCCCCGGCATGTCGCTTGGAATGGCGGCATGGTCCCAAGCGTGCTCATCGTCGACGACGAAAAACACACCCGCGAGGGCCTGAAGCAGGCGCTCGCGGAGAACTACGACGTGAGCCTGGCGGCGGGCGCCGACGAGGCTTTCAACCTGATGGACGCGCAGCCCTTCGACGTCGTCCTCACGGACCTCAGGATGCCCGGCAAGTCCGGGCTGCGGGTGATCGACCGCGCCCTCGCCCTTCCGAGCAGGCCGGCGGTCCTGATGATGACGGCCTACGGGAACATCGACACCGCCGTCGAGGCGATGAGGAGGGGGGCCGTCGACTTCCTGACAAAGCCCGTCAACATCGAGAGGCTCGACGTGCTGATCCGCCGGGCGCTCAAGGAGAGGACCCTCGAGGTCGAGGTCAAGCAGCTGCACGAGCGCCTCGACGAGAAGTTCGACCTGGACGGCATCGTGGGGAATTCGCCGCTGCTCAAGGACGTGATCGAGCGGGTGAAGAAGGTCGCCCAGTCCAAGGCCACGATCCTCATCGAGGGCGAGTCGGGCACGGGCAAGGAGCTGATCGCGCAGGCGATCCACCAGGCGAGCCCGCGCTCGAGGGGGCCGTTCATCGCCGTGCACTGCGCGGCGCTCTCGGAGAGCCTGCTCGAGAGCGAGCTCTTCGGACACGAGAAGGGCTCGTTCACGGGCGCGACCGAGAGGCGCATCGGCCGGTTCGAGTCGGCCGACGGCGGGACGCTCTTCCTGGACGAGATCGGGGAGATCTCCGGGTCGATCCAGGTCAAGCTGCTGCGATTCCTCGAGACAAAGTCGATCGACCGTGTCGGCGGAAGCAAGACCGTCGACCTGGACGTGCGCCTCGTGACGGCGACCAACCGGGGGCTGGAGCAGCTGGTGCGCGAGGGGAAGTTCCGCGAGGACCTGTTCTTCAGGCTGGACGTGGTGCGCTTCCTCATGCCCCCGCTTCGCCAGAGGAGGGAGGACATCCCGGCGCTCCTCGCCCATTTCATCAGGCTGTTCTCGGAGGAGAACGGCGTTCCCCCCCTCGAGATCGAGCCGGGCGCGATGAGGACGCTCCAGGCCTACTCGTGGCCCGGGAACATCCGCGAGCTGCGCAACTTCTGCGAGAACGCGGTCGTCCTGCGCAAGGGGGGCAAGCTTTCCGAGTTCGACCTGGATCCGCGGTTCCGGGGAGCGGCCGAGTCGCCCCTGGCGCCGGACGGCGCGCCGGGCGGCGCCCCCCCGACGCTTTCGGTGGAGCAGAACGAGAAGCGGATCCTCAGGGAGGCGCTCATCAAGTCGCGCGGCAACCGGACCAAGGCGGCGGAGCTGATGGGAATCAGCCGGCGGACGCTCCACCGCAAGCTGGCCCAGTGGCCCGAGCTCGACGTGGTCGACAAATGACCGTCCGCCCGCGCACCGCGCAGGAGGTGATCCACTGGCTCGAGATGGGCGGGGGGGCGCGATGGGTCCGGCTGGGGGCGCTCCTCGTGTGCGGCCTTGTCGTCTCAAGCCTGGTCGCATGGAGGCAGTTCCACGGCGCGGCGACCGAGCCGACGCTCGCGCAGGCCGACATGGCCAGGCAGATCGCCCAGGGCGGCGGGTTCACCACCGGCGTCAACTACCCGCAGGCCGCCGCGTTCTTCGCGTCGCGCGGCCTGCGCTTCGACCCGCAGCGCCCCTATCCGGAGGTCTACCAGGCGCCCCTCTACCCGATGGTGATCGCGGGGGCGCTCCGGCTCGTGCCGCACGCGGCGCGCGACGCGCTCTTCGCCGCCGCGCCCGCGCCGCCGTTCGGCTTCGCGGCCGACTATTTCCTGCTGGGGCTCAACCTCGCGCTGTTCTGGCTCGCGGTGTGGCTCGCGTTCGACCTGGGCCGGCGCCTCTTCGGCGAGCCCGCCGGCTGGCTGGCGGCGATCGGGCTCTTCGTCTCGGTCCCGGCCTGGCAGCAGGTCGTGGCGGTCAACGGCACGGCGCTCATGATGGTGGTCGGGCTGGGAGCGTTCCAGGCGTGGTGGCGCGCGGAGTCGGCGGCGGACCTCCGGGGCGCGGCCGTCCCCCTCGGGGCGCTGGGCGCCCTCTGCGGCGCCCTTTTCCTCGCCGAGTATTCCGCCGGCGCCCTGCTCGCGGTCGCGGTGGGGGGCGTGTCGCGCCGGTTCGGCGCGCCGGCGCGCTGGCGAGCCCCCGGGCTCGTCCTCTGCGGGTTCGCCCTTGTCGCGCTTCCCTGGGTCGCGCGCAACATGGCGGTCACGGGGCTGCCGGTCGGGCTCGCGGTCCAGAACATCGCGCTCAAGTCCGGGGACGCCACGGCCGAGCCCTCGGTCGTCCGGGCGACGCTCTCGGCGCAGCTGCCGTCCATCGACCTCAACAAGCTCTCCAACAAGGTGCTGAGCTCGATCCAGGAGAACCTGAGGTCGCGGGTGTGGTCGGGCGGCGCGATGTGGTTCACCGCCTTCTTCGCGGCGGGCTGGCTCTACCCGTTCAGGTCCGCGCCGGTCAACCGGATCCGCTGGCTCTTCGCGATCTCGCTCCTGGTGCTCGTGGTGTCGCAGGCGGCCTTCAATTCCGGCGAGAGCGAGCGCCAGGCGGTCGCGTGGCTCTCGCCGCTGATCATTGTCTTCGGCGCGGGGTTCTTCTTCGTGCTCCTCTCGAGCCACCCCGCGCTTTCCGCGTGGCCGAGGGCCTGCGCCGCGGCCCTGCTCGTCCTGCAGGCGCTCCCGCTGGCGCACGACGCGCTCGATCCGCACTGGCTCCATTTCCAGTACCCCCCCTATTTCCCGGGGCTCCTGCAGGGGATGCGCCGCCGGCTTGACGCCGCGGACGCGTCCGGGCGCTACGGCCTCATGGCCGACGTGCCCGCGGGGCTCGCCTGGTACGGCCGGACGCGGGCCTGGGCGCAGCCCGCGACCCTCCACGACTTCTACGCCGTCCAGATCGACCAGCTGACCGGCGAGCTGCTGCTCACGCCCAAGACCCTGGACCGCCCGTTCTTTTCGGACCTGAACGCGAGGCCCAAGGCCCCCGGGTTCCAGACCGCCTCCATGTCGCACATAGGCCTGTGGGGCGAGGTGTACGGGGGGCTGCTCACCGGGGCGATGCCGCCGGAGTTCCCCCTCACGTCGTCCCAGAAGTGGGCGGAAAACCTCTATGTCCTCTTCAATCCGTCCCTGCCGGCGGGGCGCCCGCAGTGACCCGTCGTGCAGAAATGGTCTTGCCAGCGTTTGGCGAAGTGCCAGCTTGGCGAACATTCTCAGGCCGCCATTCATGAGACAGCTGCGAATCATTCTTTTGGGTTCGTCACTAAGCTTTTGCGCGATTGCGCGGGCTGTCTACGCGCCCATTCCCGAACAGGAGCAGGGCAAGGGCGTGACGCTGTCGTTTGAGAGCGGCATCAGCTACGACTCCAACATATTCGGCTCGGCGTCGGGCGACATCGGCAGCTTGGTCCTCGAGGTGTCCCCGAAGATCGCGTTCAATTCGTCGCTCGACGAGCAGACCTTCTTCACGGCGTCCTTCCAGCCGAGGCTGGACTATTTCGACGACCGGCCCGGCACGAAGACGCTCTACAGCCAGGACGTCGACGCGCGGCTCGCCCATTCCTTCTCGCAGACCTCCGCGGTCGACCTGGCCGACCAGTATTCCTACGACCAGGATCCGGAGTCCCTCCTTAACGGTGTTCCCGTGAACGCCAACCAGACGCTCGAGAGCAACGATTTCGACGGCAAGTACACGTTTTCGCCGGTCGAGAGGCTCGGGCTGGTCCTCAAGACGCGCATCGTCTACTACGACTACATTGACCCGGTGCTCGGGGACCTGCTAAACCGCTTTGAGAACCTGTACGGGATGGAGTTCGACTACACCCTCCTGCCGGAGCTCAAGCTGGCCGGGGAGTACCGGCACCTGGACGTTGACTACAGGAACGACCCGTCCGACAACGACAAGCACTCCGACTTCCTGATGGCGGGGTTCGACTACAAGGTGGGCCCGCAGCTGACGGCGAGCGTGCGCGTGGGCGGCGAGTACACGCGCCGCGACGGCCTTACGGACCAGACGACCCCCTACGCCGAGATCGCGGCAAAATACGACTACGCCAAGGGGTCGTTCATCAGCGCGGGCTACACCTACGACCTCGAGGAGACCTCCAACCCGATCCTGTTCTCCAACGAGAAGGAGAACCGGATTTTCGTGAACATCCAGCATGCGCTGAGCGCCCTCGTCGTCGCCTCGGCATCGATGGAATACGACCCGGCGACGCTCATCGGCCGGTCCGGGCAGCCCGACATCGAGGAGGACACGACGCACGCCGGGCTGGCGCTCAGCTACCTTCCGACCCGGAACTGGACGACCTCCGCCTACTACGACTACGACTACGTCTACTCTGGCATCTCGTCCCGTGGAATGAACAGGTCCCAGGTCGGCGTGCGCGCCACCGTGACGTTCTGACACGGCTGCGCGGAGTCGCCCCCCGACCAGGGAGGACTTTCCTACAGCTCCCATGGCATCGTCTTCCGGCACCAAGGAAAGCGCATCCCTTGCCGACCTCTTCAGGGTCATGAGGCAGCGCTGGGTGCTGATCGCGCTCATCGTCGGCCTCGTGCTCGCGACCACGCTTGTCGTGACGGCGTTCCTTCCGCGCTGGTACCTGTCGACGGCCAAGGTGGGGGTGGAGAAGCCCGAGAGCGAGATGAAGCTCTTCCAGGCGCAGAGCAGCACCGCCTACGACCCCTACTTCATGCAGGACCAGTCCAAGATCATGTGGGCCGAGAAGATCATTTACCCGGTGATCGACCGGCTGGGCCTCGACACGAAGCTCGCCGGCGCCATGGGGGCGCCCGGGGCGACGATTCCCGAGGACATCACCTACCGGTACCTTGTGAACAAGATGCTCAGGATCGAGCCCCAGAGGAGCTCCTCGCAGATCGAGATCAACGTGTACGCGCAGCAGCCGGCGCTCGCCGCGGACATCGCCAACGAGATCGCGCGCGTGTATTCGGACGACCGCATCGCGCATGCGACCTCACAGCAGCGGGAGGGCCTCTCCCAGCTGGAGAAGGAGCTCACCCTCCAGGAGGACGTGGTGACGAAGCAGCGCGACGTCGTCGAGAAGCTCCGCAAGGACCTGAACATCTCCGGCGTCGACCTGAACGCGAAGTACTCCGACATGGAGATCGAGACCCTTCGCCAGATGCAGAACTCGCTGATCGCGCTCCGGGTGGACGCGATCGGCCGCAAGACGCGCTGGGAGCGGTTCCGGAGCATCCCGGTCGAGGACCGGATGGGCCTCGTGAATTCCGAGCTGATCCCCGACCAGAACATCCAGAACCTGCTCCAGGCCTACCTCATCGCCGACCAGAAGGTCACGCAGCTCAAGGCGCGCCTGGGGGAGGCGCATCCCGACCTTGTCTCCGCGATCGAGAGCCGCGCCAAGATCAAGGAGCAGCTCGAGGCGCTGCTCCGCGGGTACGAGAGCGGCCTCGAGATCGCCTACAAGGAGGCCGAGGCGCGCGTCGACGAGCTCGAGAGCCAGCTCGCCAAGGCCAAGGTGGACCAGATCCTGTCCGCGCGCGACCGGATGCGGCCGTTCGACGAGGCCGCCCAGAAGCTGGACGACGAGACGCGGCTGTACACGACGCTCAAGCTCACGCTGCGCCAGCGCGAGATAGACTTCCAGGTGCCGAAGCGCACGATCGAGATCCTCAACACCGCCGTGGCCGCCCGGCGCCCCAGCCGGCCGAACTGGGTGCTGAACATCGCGAGCGCCGTCGCCTTCGGGCTCGTTCTCGGCGTCGGCGTCGCGCTCACGCTCGAGTATTTCGACACGAGCCTGCGCGACGTGGCGGACATCGAGGACCGGCTGAAGATCCCGGTCCTGGGGGTGATCCCGCACCACCGCGACCCCATGGGCGCGGAGAAGGACGAGCCCGAGGAGGCGGAGCCGTACCGCGTGCTCCACACGAACCTGAACCTTGCGCTCAAGCCGGGGCAGACGGCGGTCATCGCGGTGTTCTCAGCCGGACCCGCGGAGGGCAAGAGCACGACGATCTGCAGGCTGGCGCACCTCATGGGCGCGTACGGCGAGCGCGTGCTCCTGGTCGACGGCGACCTTCGCCGGCCCGCGCAGCACCAGCTGGCGGGCGTCCCGAGGGCGCCCGGGCTGAGCGACGTGCTCGCGGGCAAGACCGACATCGAGGCGGCCATCCGCAGGTCCGTCGTCCCGGGGGTCGATCTCCTGACGAGCGGGGGCGTGCCCGGGTTCACGCTGAGCCTCCTTTTCGCGAACAGGCTCCGCGAGCTGATCGCCTCGCTCCGGGGCCGCTATGACCGCATCATGATCGATTCGCCGCCGATCATCGGGGTGAGCGACTCAAGCCTGCTCGCGGGCATGGCCGACGGCGCGATCCTCCTGATCCAGCACCGGCGCAACCCCGCCAGCATGGTCCTGCGGGCCCAGCAGACGATCGTCGGGCTCAAGACCCCCATCCTGGGCGCCGTGCTGACCCAGGTGCCGAGGGGTTCCGGCGAGGACTACGGGTACTACACCCAGGCCTATTCCTATTACTCGGGCGGCGAGCCGGGCGGCGGCCGGCGCGGCCGCGGCAAGCCGGGGGCGGAGCCCGACAGGCTGGTCCTCAAATGATGTTGACGGCGGGCGGGGCGGGGTCGTCTCATCCAACCCCTGTTTTGCGGGCGTAGCTCAGTTGGTAGAGCACCACCTTGCCAAGGTGGACGTCGAGAGTTCGAGCCTCTTCGCCCGCTCCATTTCAACAAGAACCCGCTGGCGTAAAACCCAGCGGGATTTTTTTTGCACCCGCTCCGTGTGATCGCGAGGGTAGGGGTGACGGGACGCCGCATCGGGGTTGCCGACGGGGAAGACTGCGTTTGGCACATTGCCCCGTTCGGATTGCCGCCCGGGAAGAGGCGTCGCGACGGGACTTGAGAACGCCGGGCAGGCGCGCACGCTTGGACCATGGGGCAGCTTCCGACACGGGCGGAGATCGAGTCCATGGCGGCCGGGATCGACGCGGTCATCCCGCCGACGCCGCAGCTTTCGTGGCCGCTTCTCAACCAGCGCGCGGGATGCGAGCTTTGGGTGAAGCACGAGAACCATACCGCGATCGGGTCGTTCAAGATCCGCGGCGCGTTCAACTACGTCACGCGGCTGGCCTCGCGGGAGCCCGCGGTGCCGGGAATCGTCGCGGCCACCCGGGGGAACTTTGGGCAGGCGCTGGCCTTCGCCGCCTCCCGCCTGGGCCTAAAGTCCCTGGTCGTGGTCCCGCACGGCAACAGCGAGGATAAGAACCGCGCGATGCGCGGGCTGGGCGCGGAGCTGGTCGAGCACGGCGCGGACTTCCAGGCGGCCCTGGTCCGCGCGGAGGGGCTCGCGAGGGAAACGGGGCTGCACTACATGGCCTCGTTTCACCTCGACCTCGTCCTGGGAAACGCCGTCTCGATGCTGTGCTTCCTGCGGAACGCCCCCCCGCTCGACCGCGTCTACATCCCGGTCGGCCTGGGGTCGGGCGTCTGCGCGCTCATCGCCGCGCGGGACGCGCTCGGGCTTCCGACAAGGATCGTCGGCGTCGTGTCGGAGCTGGCGCCGGGTATCGCGCTCTCCTTCAGGGAGCGGCGCCTCGTCTCCCACCCGTCGACGACGCGGATCGCCGACGGCATGGCGTGCTCCACGCCGAACCAAGATGCGCTCCCGTTCATCTTCCGCGGGGTCGAGCGCATCGTGACCGTGTCGGATGCCGAGGTCGAGGCCGCGATGCGCGCCTACTTCTCGGACACGCACAACGTGGCGGAGGGCGCCGCGGGCGCCGGGCTCGCCGCCGTGCTTCGCGAGCGCAACGTCCTTGCCGGCATGCGGGTCGGCACGGTGCTCACGGGCGGCAACGTCGACTCGGAGACGTTCGCGCGGGTGATCGGGGGGAAATAGCGCGTCCGGCCGCACCCCGCGCCATGGCCGAGCCCGCTGAGAGCCGCCGGCCGCTGATGCTCCTCCGGGCGCTCCTCGCCTTCATCTGCCTTCCGCTGGTCGTCGCAGGGGTGATTCCGCTGCTGATCCTCGGAGGGGACCTCCGCCCCGGGCGGACGGCGGACGCCGGAGGAGCGCTCCTGGCGGCCGGTCTGTTCCTCCTCATCTGGTGCGTGAGAGACTTCTATGTTTCAGGCAGGGGCACGCTCGCCCCGTGGGATCCGCCGAGGCGCCTGGTTGTCGTGGGGCTGTACCGGATGGTGCGCAATCCGATGTACATCTCGGTTCTGGCGGTGGTGGCGGGTTGGGCATTGGCATTCGGTTCGCCGTCGCGCGGCATCTATTTGATTGTCCTGGCCGTCGGTTTCCACCTGCGCGTCCTCCTTCACGAGGAGCCATGGCTCGGCGGCAGTTTGGAGCCGACTGGGAGGCGTATGCGGGAAAAGTGCGGCGATGGCTGCCCCGCATGCCCCCCGGGAACAATCGCGGAAACGCCTGACCCGGGCCTTCTTTCGCGAATATCGCGCTTTCGGCCGCAACCAATGGGCTGCGGGAACTGTCTTTCTACCCAGACACCCATGAAAGCCCCGGCCGCCCTCCTGATCGCGCTATGCCTCGCCGTCTCCCTCCGGGCGCAGGCGACAACCGAATACACGCCGGAGCAGCTCGACCAGATGCTGGCGCCGATCGCGCTCTACCCGGATCCCCTCATTGCGCTGATCCTCCCCGCGTCGACCGATCCCTCCGACATCGCGCTCGCCGCCCAGTACCTCGCCGCGAACGGGGATCCCTCCGGGATCGACGCGCAGACTTGGGACCCGAGCGTCAAGGGTCTGGCCCATTATCCCGACGTCCTGAAATGGATGAACGACAACCTCGACTGGACGCGCGCCCTCGGGGCGGCGTTCGCGATGCAGCCGGCGGACGTCATGAAGTCGGTGCAGCAGCTGCGGGCGAAGGCCAAGGCGTCGGGCACGCTGGTCGACACCCCCCAGCAGCAGGTCGACGTCGAGGGCGACGACATCCGGATCGTACCCGCCCAGGACGACATGATCTACGTGCCGCAATACGACCCCGACGTGGTCTACGGCGACGCGCCCGAGGGATACGCCGGGCCCTTCATCACGTTCGGCATAGGATTTCCGGTCGGGGCGTGGCTTGGCTTCGAGTGCGACTGGGACGACTTCGGGATCTGGACCGGGCCGTGGCACCGGGGCTGGGCCTACACCAGGGACTGGCGCAATCCGCAATTCGGAGGCGCCCGCTGGCATCCCGACGCGCGCCGCGGGCACGCGCTCGTGCGCAACTTCTACAGGCCGGGGGGCAGTCTCCCGAATCCGCGCCCATTGGCGGGCGAACGGGGCGCCGTCCGCGGGCCGGCCGAGGCCTATCATGCCCCTGCGGCCTATCGCGCGCCCGCTCCCGCGCCGGAGTCCCGCCCGAATTACCGCGGGTATGGCGGCGCCGTGGCGCCGACCCCCTCGACGCCGGCGCCGCGCGGCGCCCTCTACGGCGGGTACAGCCGCGGCACGGACACCCGGGCTGAAAGCACCCGCGGGCAGAAGAGCCGCAGCGCGCCGGTCAGGCGATCGGCTCCCGCCTCCAGGTCGGCCCCGTCGCGCGAGGCCCCTTCATCCGGCGGCAGGGACAAGCGCTGAAACCCATGACCTCCGGCACCATGACAACCTTCCTCCGGACCGCCCGCTCAATCCGCCTGGCCGCCGCCGCGCTCGCCACGGCCGCCTGCTCGGGCCCGTCGCTGCGCGCCGATGCCCCTGGCCAGGCGGGACCCCAGCGCCAATTCAGCTCGCCCGACGAGGCGCAGAAGGCGCTTGTCGCCGCGGCAAAGGCGGGCGACAGGGCCGCCGTCGACGCGATCTTCGGGCCCGAGGTCAAGGAGCTCCTTTCGGGGGATGCGAAGCAGGACGCCATCGAGTTCGCGGCCTTCAGCAAGTCCATGGGAAAGTACGTCCACCTGGTCAAGAAGGCGGACGACCGGTACGTCCTCGACATGGGCGACCAGAACTGGCCGATGCCGATCCCGCTCGTCCGCAGGGACGGCGCGTGGATTTTCGACACGGCGGCGGGGAAGGAAGAGGTCCTGAGCCGCCGGATCGGCAAGGACGAGATCACGGCGATCGGGGTCTGCAGGAGCTATGTCGTGGCCCAGCGCGAGTACGCGGGCGAGGAGCGCGACGAGAGCGGCGTGCTCAAGTATGCGGCAAAGCTGAGGAGCACGCCTGGAGCGAAAGACGGCCTCTACTGGCGGACGTCGGCGGACGAGGAGCAGAGCCCCTTCGGGCCGCTGGTGGCCGAGGCGCGCGCGGAGGGGTACGGGCACAAGACCGCCGAGGGAGACCCGCAGCCATTCCACGGATACCTGTTCAGGGTCCTCACGGCCCAGGGCGCGGCGGCCGCGGGCGGGGCCTACAATTACGTGATCAACGGCAACATGGTCGCCGGATTCGCCCTGGTGGCCTATCCCGCCCACTGGGGAGAGTCCGGGGTGATGACCTTCATCGTCAACCAGTCGGGCAAGGTCTTTGAGTGCAATCTCGGCCCGGAGAGCGCGGAGATCGCGGACGCGATCACCGAGTTCAATCCGGACGCCGATTGGACGGCTGTGGCGCAGCCCTAAGGCGCATCCGGGCCGGCGCCGGGCTCCCGAGGGGGGCCGCGAAAAAGCCGCTGTCAACCGGCGGATTTTTTGTGCACGCTGAGGGTCACTTGAAGGCCTCCGATTTTTTCGCGCTCCCCAACTCGCTCGGCGCATTCCGCTCATTCTTCCCCGCCGACGCCCCCCCCTGGGAATGGCTCAAGCAGATCGGGCCGGCGCTGGCGGTGCACGTCTACCCCCCGAAGGCGCCGAAGGTGCCCCCTGGCGTCCACGTCGAGGGCCGGGTGCACATAGACCCGAGCGTCATGCTCCCCGACCGCGCCACGATAATCGGCCCCGCATGGATCGGCGCCGGCACGGAAATTAGGCCGGGGGCGTTCATCCGGGGAAACGTGATCGCCGGCGAGGGCTGCATCCTCGGCAACGCCTCCGAATTCAAGAACTGCCTGCTCATGGACGAGGTTCAGGCGCCGCATTTCAACTACGTCGGCGACTCGATCCTGGGGAACCGGGCGCACCTGGGCGCCGGCGCCATCTGCTCGAACTACCGCCTCGACCACGCGGACGTGACGGTGCGCCTGCCGGAAGGCACCGTGGACACCGGGCTCAGGAAGTTCGGGGCGATCCTCGGCGACGAGGCGGAGGTCGGCTGCAACGCTGTCCTCAATCCCGGGACGCTCCTCGGACCGAGGTCGCTCGTGATGCCCGCGATCGCGTTCGGGGGCGTCCTCGCCCCGTCGACGATCGCCAGGGTCCGCCAGCAGGTCACCTTTGTCGCCCGCAGGCCCTGAGATGCGCACGCTCACCGGTATCACCCCCTCGGGCACGCTCCACATCGGCAACTATTTCGGCGCGATGCGGCCGGCGATAGAGGCCCAGGCGAAGGGCGACTGCTTCTATTTCATCGCGGACTACCACTCGATGACCTCGGTCACCGACCCGCGGGAGCGGCTGGCCAACACCCGGGGGATCGCGGTCGACTGGCTCGCCTGCGGGCTCGACCCGGCGAGGAGCGTGTTCTGGCGCCAGAGCGACGTGCCCGAGGTGTGCGAGCTCACCTGGCTGATCGGAAGCCTGACCCCGATGGGGCTCCTCGAGCGCGCCCACAGCTACAAGGACAAGACGGCGAAGGGGCTCTCCCCCAACTTCGGGCTTTTCGCGTACCCGGTGCTGATGGCCGCCGACATCCTCCTCTTTGACACGAACGCCGTTCCCGTGGGCCAGGACCAGAGGCAGCACCTCGAGATGACGCGCGACATCGCGATCAAGTTCAACCAGACCTACGGCAATACGCTGGTCGTGCCGGAGGCCGTCATACAGGGCGATGTCGCGAGCGTCCCCGGCCTCGACGGCCAGAAGATGAGCAAGAGCTACGGCAACACGCTCGAGATCTTCGGAGACGAGAAGGCCCTTCGCAAGAAGGTCATGTCGATCGTCATGGACAGCCGGACGCCGGCGGAGCCGAAGCCCGACGCCGAGCGCAACATCTGCATCCAGCTCCTCAGGCTCGTGGCGCCGCCCGCCGTGGCCGCGGACTTCGAGGCCCGGCTGCGGGCCGGCGGCCTGGGCTATGGCGACCTGAAGAAGGAGCTTTTCGAGAGGCTTTGGGCGTTCTTCGCGGCCCCCCGCGCGCGCCGCGCCGAGCTCCTGTCCGACCCCGGCTATGTCGACCAGGTGCTGAGGGAGGGGGCCGAGCGCGCCCGCTTGGTGGCCTCCGTGGTGATCAAGCGCGCCCGCAAGGCCGCGGGCATCGACGAGCGTCCCTGAGCCCCGTCAGACGACGGTGACCGGCGGCGGCTCTATCCTGCCGATCGCCTCCATGATGCGCGCCGCCGTTCGCGCGTAGCGCTCCTTGCCATCGTCCGGATGATCGTACTCCGACGGGGTGAGCGGGCGCCCATAGGCCACAGAGACCGGCGTCCCCAGGCGCAGCCTCCCGTCCTTGCCGAAGGCCTCGAAGGAGCCGAACACCCGCGCCGGCACGACGGGCACCTGGGCCCTGCAGGCCAGCAGGCCGACGCCGGGCCTGGGCGTCTGCAGCTCGCCGTCCGGCGAGCGCGTCCCCTCCGGGAAAACGATGACCACCTTGTCGCGCGAGAGCGCCTGGAGCACCCGCTTGATCGCATCGATGCTCGTCCCGCCGTCGCGGTCGACCGGAATCGTTCCCACCTTGGTGAGCCACCATGACGCGACGCCCGGCTTCCAGAGGGTCTTCCGGGCGAAGAAGCTCACCTGGCGCGGCAGGAACAGGCCGACGATCGGCGGGTCCAGGTGGCTCGCGTGGTTCGCCGCGACGATGTACCCGCCGGTCTCGGGAAGGTTCTCGAGCCCGGAGACGTCCCCGCGGAAGAACATCTGGTACGCCAGCCTGCACAGCCCGTAGAAAAAGCCGTAGACGGGCTCCATTTCGAGCTGCGGGTGCCTGGGGCTCATGCTGAGAAGCTCCCGGCGATGACCGCGGCCATCTGGTCCGCGACCTCGGCGATCGTCAGCCGGGTGGTGTCGATCGAGATGGCGCCCGCCTGCCGGGAGAGCGGCGCCGTCTTCCTGGACGAGTCGATCCGGTCGCGCTCGGCCACCTGGTCCTCCTGGCCCTGCTTCTCCCTGCGGCGTTCCCTCTCGGTGGGGTCCGCATGGAGGAAGAACCGGAAATCGGCGCCGGGAAAGATGACCGACCCGATGTCGCGGCCCTCCATGACGAGGCCGGCGAATCCTCCCCGCCTGGCGGCCTCGGCGTGGCCCCGCTGGTAGGGGAGGAGGGCCGCGCGAAGCTCCGGGATCGCGGCAAAATGGGAAACGGCGTCATTGACCTGGCGGCTGCGTATCTCGTCGCCGGGCATGCGCCCCGAGACCTCGATCTCGGCCGAGCGGCCCTCGATGCGGGTTCCCAGCCGCAGGTCCGCGAGCGCGGCCTTGACCGACTCGAGGTCGCCGGGCGCCGCGCCGCGGCGGAGCATCTCCGCCGTCACGGCCCGGTAATAGGAGCCGGTGTCCGAGTGGAGCAGGTTGAACCTCTCGCTCAGCGCGCGCGAGGTCGACGACTTGCCCGAGGCCGCGCCGCCGTCAATCGCTACGATGATGAAGGGATCGGCGGGCATCGAAGGTCAGGCTTCCGAGGATTTTCGGCGGACCTCGCCGAGCAATTCAAAAAACCCCGGGAAGGTCTTAGCGCAGCAGGCCGGGTCGGCGACGGAGAGCCAGGGCTTGCCGTCGCCGCGCAGGTCGCGGCATCCGAGGATGGCGAAGCTCATCGCGAACCGGTGGTCGCCGTGGGTCTCGACGGTCACCCCGGCGCGGAGCGGCCCGGGGCGGATCTCAAGCGAGTCCTCCGACTCGATGACCTCCTGGCCGAGGCGCCTGAGCTCGCCCGCCATTCCCGACACGCGGTCGGTCTCCTGCCCGCGCGTATGGCCGATTCCCAGGATCCGCGTCGGCCCGTCGAGCAAGGGCGCGATCGCCGCTAGCGTGAGGAACGTGTCCGAAAGCCCCGAGAAGTCCTGCGTGGTCCCGCGGCGCCGGGCGTCCGGGGCGACCGAGACCGTTATCCCGCCGCCGCCGCCCGAGACGGACGCCCCGCACCGAGCCAGGACATCGAGGAACCGGACATCGCCCTGGAGGCTGTCGGCCTCCGGCCTGAGGCCGCCGAGGCGCAGGGAGCCGCCGGCGACCAGCGGCAGGGCCGCGAAATAGCTCGCGGCGGTCGCGTCGGGCTCCACGGCGTACGCCATGGGGGAGCGGTACGCGGAAGGCCTCACGGCAATCGACCCGTCCGCGCCCTCGCGGCTGGAATCCCCGAGGCCGAACTGGGCCATCTGGCGCAGGGTCATCCGCACGAAGGGCATCCGGACGCCGCCCACCGGCGACGCGACGACCGGCTCCCTCGCGAGGGGCGCCACCATCAGGAGCGCGGAGAGCATCTGGCTGCTTTCCCGGGCGTCGATCCCGACGGGGCCGCCGCGCAGCCCGGCGGCGTGAATCTCGATCGGGAGGAACCCCTCGGCCCCGAGGCACCGGATGTCCGCGCCCAGGGCGCGGAGCGCATCGATCAGGCCCTTCATCGGCCGTTTGCGCATCTGCGGCACTCCATCGATCCGGTACACGCCGCGCGTCGACGCGGCGCAAAGGGCGGTCAGGAACCGCGCCGCGGTTCCGGCGAGGCCGGTGAAAAGCTCCGCGTCGGTCGCGGGTACCGCGCCGCCCCGGCCGACCACGCGGATCTCGCGCGAGGCCTCGTCCTCGTCGACGCTGAAGCCGAGGCGGCGAAGGGCCTCGGCCATTATTTCCGTGTCCTCGCTGAACAGGGCGCCGGTCAGCGTGACGGGTCCGTCGCAGAGCGCGGAAAGGAGCATCGCCCGGTTGGTGAGGCTCTTTGAGCCGGGAAGGCCCACCTCACCGCGGACTGGCCGCACAAACGGCTCCACCGCAAGGGGATCAGGCAAGGCTTGGCTCACGGCGACGGCCGGAACTTGTCGCGGTAAGCGTGGCCGCGCTCGAGCCGGGCCGCCACCTCGACAAAGTTGCGATTGGCTAGGGCGGCCTGCAATCCCTCGAGCTCGTCCTGGAAAAGCCTGAGCGCTCGCAGGACCTCGTCCCGGTTCTCCTCCAGGATCGACACCCAGAGCTTCGGGTCGGAGCCCGCGATGCGCGTCGTGTCCCTCAGGCCCCCGCCCGCGAAATTGCGCCAGCCCGGATCACGCGTGGCGAGAAAGGCGCACAGCGAGGAGGCGAGCAGCTGGGGCAGGTGGCTTATGTGGGCGACGATCTCGTCGTGCTTGTCGGGGTCAACCGTCACCACCTCCGAGCCCAGGTCCCTCCAGAACCCGACGACCCTGGTCACGGCGTCCGCATGGGTCGAGTCGAGCGGCGTGACAAAGCACGTCCTTCCCTCGAACATGTCGGCATTGCCGTTCTCCCATCCCTTCTTCTCGGAGCCCGCCATGGGGTGCGCGCCCACGAAGTGGGCGTTTCCGCGCAGGGCCTCGTGCCCCAGCCGGGAGATCTCGCCCTTCACGCTCCCCACGTCGCAGACGATGGCGCCCACCTTCAGGCGGGGGGCGACCTGGCGCACGAGCGGCGCGATCCGGTCGACCGGCGAGGCGACGACGACCAGGGTGGCGCCCTCGACCGCCTCCTCGGGCGTCTCGCTCGTCGCGCTGCACCATGGCTGCCTGGCCAAGGCAAGCCTGGTCTCGGGCCGCCGGGCCCACAGCACGATGCGCCGCGCCGTTCCGCGGGCGTGCGCGGCGCGGGCGACGGAGCCCCCGATCAGGCCGGGTGCGAGGATTGTGAGCTGCTCCAGCATAGCGGCAGCGACGCAAAATCCCACCCTGCTGTCGAGCCGTTCGTGGGATTGCGTTTTGGCCCGCGGTCAGGTTGCCTCTCCTTCTTCGCTATGGACATCGAGACCCCAGAGAGAGCCATGCAGGACGCATGCGCACGGCGCGCGCGCGCGGTCATCATCGTCCTGATGGCCGTGTTCATTGCCGCGCCGGTCGTCCTGTGGCTGCTCGCGGCAGGCGGAACCCCGCAATCGCCATGAACAAGACGCTCTTCCCGATCCGCCTGGTTTTCGTGCTCCTGTGCACCGCGAGCGGCTGGCTGGTCTGCTATACGGTGCGCGAGTGGGACGCCTACAGGGTGACCGCGGCCTCGATCGGGTTCTGCATCGGCGCCCTTGTGGTGCTGGTCGACGTCATGCTCAAGGGATTCTCGCTCCGCGGACTCTCGGCGCTCACGTTCGGGATCGCGGTCGGCTCCATCATCGCGAGCCTGGTCGCGACGTCGCCGCTCTTCGCGGAGGGCGACCCCGAGATGATTTTTCTCGCCCGGCTCGGGCTTTTCATCATCTGCCCCTACCTGGCGACCGTCATAGCGCTGCGCGGAAAGGACGAGTTCAACCTTGTCATCCCGTATGTAAGGTTCGTCCCGCACGAGGTTGACGTCCCGCTCGTGGTCATCGACACGAGCGTCCTCATCGACGGCAGGATCGCGCGGGTTTGCGAGACGGGTTTCCTGAGCGCCGCGCTCGTCATACCGCGGTTCGTCCTGAACGAGCTCCAGACGATCGCGGATTCAACGGATCCCATGCGGCAGGCGCGCGGCCGCCGGGGCCTCGACGTGCTCAACGCCCTGCGCGCAATCAAGAGCCTGGACATCCGGATCACCGAGAGCGAGGTGGCAAGGAAGGAGGACGTCGAGGCGAAGCTCGTCTTCCTGGCCCAGTCGATGCGGGCCAAGCTGCTCACGACCGACTACAACCTGGCGAAGATGGCCGAATTCCAGGGTGTTCCGTGGCTCAACCTGAACAAGCTTTCGAAGTCCCTCCAGCCCGAGCTGATGATCGGCGAGAGGCTCGAGATTGAGCTCATAAAGCCCGGCAAGGAGGAGGGGCAGGCGATCGGTTACCTTGCCGACGGCTCGATGGTTGTCGTTACCGGAGGGCGCCCCCACGTCGGCCAGCACGTCGCGATCGAAATCATCAGCCTGCTTCCGACGGGGGCCGGCAAGATGATTTTTGCGCGGATGGCGAGCGTGTCAGACCGCGCCATCGCCAGCTGAAGGCACGCTCTGAGATTAAGGTGGACTTGCCACCCCGGGATTTTAGATAACTTCCCTTCCCCACGGGGCAGTAGCTCAGTTGATAGAGCGCGTCGTTCGCAACGACGAGGTCGTCGGTTTGATCCCGATCTGCTCCACCATCCCTAGCCCATTAATGGGGATCTCCACACGGTTTGGGGACCGAAGGCAGCGTTTACATAACCGTTTTTATTTTTTAACCGCATTGGGCGATGACCCGGAGGCGGTAGTTGTCAAAAGATTTTATGCCGTAGGCGCGGCGTTGTATTAATTTCATTTTTCTGTGGAAGCCCTCCGTGATGCCGTTGTTTTTGCTGAAGCGCCACATCCGGACGATCTCCTCCTGCCAGTCGTGGAGGGTTTTGCCGAGTGTTTGGGCCTCCGGGAAGGAGCTGGTGCGCTGTTGCTCGATGTAGATGTGCGGGATGGATCGGTACTGGCCCACCTGGAAGGCGCCCAAGCGGGCGTCTACATCCCTGGGCTGGCTTTTTCCGCGGACGGCAAGCAAGTCGCCGTCCTGTACGACCGGGGGTGAGCTCTCCATTTGGGATCTGGACAGGCTGCAGTCGGAGCTCCGATCACGCGGACTCAATTGGTGAGCCGCGGGACCCCACGAGCAAACGCCTGGAGGAAGGCCTGCACGCTCTGTAACTCACGTGAAAGGTGAGGAAATTGGCATGCCAACACGCAAGGGTGGGCTGATCTCAACGAGATCGAAACCGCCGCCTCGAAGATCACCGTGCAGGGCCACACTATCCCGAGCGCCTTGAGAAACTGACGGGGCTCTGAGAGGATCGCCCATCAAATCGGTCACCTCCAGGGACCTCAATCTCAGGATTAACTCAAACCGCCGCCCCTGATAGGGCTTTTCATATGGAAATCAAAAGAAGTGGCTCACAGCCTTCGAGCAAAGGTCCCGCTGATTGGTTTACGGGCACGGTGCGCATCGACCCGCTGTTCCAGGTGGCAGATCCGGCGCGCGCGGCGGGCAACAGCGTGACCTTTGAGCCCGGAGCCCGGACGGCTTGGCACACCCATCCTTTAGGGCAGACTCTGATCGTGACAGCTGGCTGCGGCCTGGCTCAGCGCCGGGGAGGGCCGATTGAGGAAATCCGGCCGGGCGACGTGGTCTGGTTCGCGCCGGGTGAAAAGCACTGGCACGGCGCCGCGCCCACCACGGCAATGACCCACATCGCCATCCAGGAATACCTCAACGGGAAGCCCGTCGACTGGATGGAGAAGGTGAGCGACGAAGATTATCAGGGTGGATCGGGTCCTCGCGGCACGGGTGCTGTATGAGCGTGTTGATTTCCGCCGTCATTCCGACGAAGTGAATTCACGCGGGAATTGACCGGCCCTTGGCCGCCGCTCGTTCTCCCGGCGCCTTGGGAGAAGGGACCTGGAGAGCCTGCCGCAATCAGTGTTTCTCAGGCGCCGCTTCGGTGGCGATTCCGTCCAACTCCGCCAAGGTCTGCGGCGACAGCGTCAACCTACCGGCGCCCAGGTTCTCGCGGAGGTGGGTGACCGAAGACGTGCCGGGAATCAACAGGATGTTGGGCGACCGGTGCAGCAGCCATGCCAGCGCGACCTGCATAGGCTTCGCCCCGAGTCGGTCCGCGACGGCCGCCAGAGTGGACGACTGCAGCGGCGTGAACCCGCCGAGCGGGAAGAACGGCACGTACGCGATGCCCTTCCGGGCCAAGCCGTCGATCAGCGCGTCGTCGTGGCGGTGGGCCAGGTTGTAGTTGTTCTGCACGCACACGACGTCGGTGATCGCCTGCGCCTCGGCCACCTGGGAGGCCGTGACGTTGCTCAGGCCGATGTGGCGGATCAGCCCGTTTCGCCGGAGTTCGGCCAGCACAGTCACCTGCCCGGCAATGGACCCATCCTCGGGGCCGTGGCCTGACCCCATCACGCGGTAGTTGACGATGTCGAGCGCGTCCAGGCCCAGATTGCGGAGGTTGTCATGGACGCCGGCGGTCAGGTCTTGGGGCGAGATGGCGGGCTGCCACGAGCGGTCAGGCGGGCGGCGGCCCCCCAGCTTGGTGACGATCACCAGTCCTGCGGGGTACGGGTGCAGGGCCTGTCGGATGATTTGGTTGGTGACATGCGGGCCGTAGAAGTCGCTGGTGTCGATATGGTTCACGCCGGCTGCGACGGCCTCGCGGAGGACGGCGACGGCGACGTCAGGGTCCTTGGGCGGCCCCCACACGCCGGGGCCGGCCAGCTGCATGGCGCCATAGCCAATCCGTCGGACCGTCAGTGATGTTCCGGTGAACGTGAACCGTCCGCCGAGCGCGGCTTCACTCGTTGTAATGCCATTCATTGTGTTGTTCCCCGCGAAAGATGATACCGGCAAGCCCACGCGACGTGTTTCAAAAGTCAAATGACGAAACTCGTAATCCGGAACGGCGGCAGGAGTTGAACGCCGCCAAACCCAACAACTGTTTCGCATGGCAGCTCAACACGTGCGCGGCCAAATGCTACGTGAGGCAAAGGGCGATTAAGGCGCATCCTTTGGCACCGATTTTTTCTCAAGGTAGCCCGAAACCCCGCCCCTTCAGGGCCCGATATGTCAACCGCCTCGTAGGACAAACTCCGACGCCACTATCAGAGCAACGCGGGCACAAGCAGCCAGAGAATTCTCCTACACTCCCGAAATGATGCGAATTGCCGGCGCCCTTTCGGGCCCGCTGATCATCTTCGTTTCTGCAACCGTAATTACCGGTCAGATCCGCGCCGCAGAAGGCGGCCCGCCGGCGGAGGCAAAACTCGGGCAGGACAACGCCGCCGATGAGCTTCGAAAGGATGCGGAAAAGGGGAACGTAAAAGCCCAGTATGTGCTGGGATGCTGCTATAACGGGGAACATGGCTTCACAAGGGACCCGGTTAAGGCAGTCAAATGGTGGGGGATAGCCGCTGCGAATGGCGTTGCTGACGCCCAATTCCTTCTTGGCCTCAGCTGTTTCCTGGGAGACGGGGTCCTCAAGGATCCAGTCAAGGCCGCGAAATGGTGGAGGAAAGCGGCAGACCAGGACCATCCGGACGCCCAATACTTTCTAGGCCTCAGTTACCACACTGGGATCGGCGTCCCCAAGAGCATGCCGCTGGCAACCTACTGGCTGCAAAAATCCGCGAACCAAGGGAGCAGCGCTGCCATCAAGCTCCTAAGGGAAATTGGGTCGTCGCCGGATTGACCTGGCGACGAGGTCGTAGATTCGGCCCAAGCGGAGCTTGGGCCGAGTCAGACTTCGCCCCGAGTGAAGGCATTTCACCGACCATCGAAGAGCGATCCCAAGTCGGAACCCACCATTAGGCGCTGCGAGGCCGAACCGGGCGTCAAAGCACCCGCCAGCGCTTGGTCAGCGACAACCTCCGGAAACACGCAAACCCGGTCGTGTTTGACGTGCCGCCATAGATGGGTGACCATCCGCAGGTTCGGAACTGCAATCGTTACCCCGGCCCCATGACGTTCTACCCCGCACCTGGACTCTTCGTTGCTCTTCTGCTCCCGCTTGCCGCAATGGCGCAATCGGGTCCGGAAGTGATCCATCTCTGGCCAAATGGCGCGCCGGGCTTCGAAAGCAGAAAAGACATACCCGAGGACGCGAAGGATTACTGGGTTCGCAACGTCAACAACCCGTCGATAACCGTCTTTCTTCCCCCGAGGGACAAGGCAAACGGCTGTGCCGTGGTTGTGGCGCCCGGCGGCGGATTCCGGGAACTGGTCTTCAACGCCGAGGGAAAGCAGGCGGCCGAATTCCTGAACACCCTCGGTGTCACGGCGTTCGCGCTGAAGTACCGCCTGCCCAACGAGGAGCACTCGCCCTACAGCCCGGAAAACGTGCGCCAGGACGCCTACCGGGCGATTCGTCTTATCCGAAGCCGCGCCGGCGAGTTCCAGATCGATCCCAGCCGCATCGGCATCCTGGGGTTCTCGGCCGGGGGCGCCCTTGTCAACATGGTGGCCTACGCAAAGGGGGACGGCGATCCGGCAGCCGCTGACCCGATCGATCGTGCAAACGGCCGGCCAAGCTTTGAAATGATGGTTTACCCGGGGGGAGAGGTCCCGAAAATCGTGCCCGCCGACACGCCCCCGGCCTTCCTCATCTGCGCCACCGACGACGACTATGGCTGCGACAAGGTGACGTTGGATATCTACGAGAAATTCCGCGCGGCCAAGGTCCCGGTCGAGGCCCACTTCATCGTGCGCGGCCGCCACGCCTTCAACATGGGCGACCGCTCGCAATACGCGGCGATCCGGGGCTGGCCCCAGAGGATGGCGGACTGGCTCGGGGACAGCGGATTCCTCAAGCCCATGGGAGGCGCCGCAACCGGCCACTGACCCCGGGTTGGCCGCCCGATTCTTCGGCGTCCGACCGCGCCCGGTAAGGCCTAATCTTGGATCCTCCGACAGACGCGATGACGGCCGTGTACCCCAAGCACACATCAAGTTCCGGAAATTCACTTCGGTAGAGCTCCAACAGTTTGATGAGGCTGTTTCCATCGATGAGCAGCGAATGCGCGTTCATGATCAGGACCGCTCCGCGCAGGGGCTTCCGGAGGAGCTTACGGGTTGCGGAAATCTGGGAGGCCGCCTTCTTCATGTGCATTCGGACCGGGTTTCCGAGTTCGCGCTCCCAGAACTTCAGTTCCGCCTCGCCACTCAATTCGAGCCGCTGAGTTGCCGGATCAATGTGAATCCCTGGCGTGCCCAGGCATTTCTCCTTTGTCACAAACCTTCGCATCCGAATCTGGCGGTTCGCATGGTCCAAGGGCTCAACCTCCAGCGTCTTTAATTCAAGCGCATGTTCGCCGATCAGGTAGTCGACATTCTCAACTCCTTGCAGCTCGCAAACGTGTTCGTCCAACCGCGCTCCTCCCGCTCGACGCACGACGGCGTCCATGAATCTCTCATTAAATTGGGATTGCTCAGGTTAAGCTGAAGCTCGGGGTCGGGGAGTGCGCCCGTGACGCCGAAAGGCACTAGCGCCGGCCCGGAGGCCCGGATGAGGACCGTCTTGGAGGTCGAGCCCCCGATCACG
>Ga0182018_10000131_pt1 | contig 93101 bp, 77 predicted proteins | sample 812P2MmetaG_FD_120490 | JGI IMG/M metagenome (GOLD analysis project Ga0182018, IMG submission 120490) | Permafrost microbial communities from Stordalen Mire, Sweden - 812P2M metaG | ecosystem: Environmental > Terrestrial > Soil > Wetlands > Permafrost | place: Sweden: Stordalen | collected...
CGCAGGCCGGGCCTGTTGCCGATGCGATTTACTATCGCGGAAACATTCTGACCGGAGCGAATCTGGAGTCGGGGGTTCCGGAGCGCGTTTCTGCGGTCGCGGTCGCGCATGGGGAGATTCTTGCGGTCGGAGATGACGCCGGGATCGTCGCGAAATATAGGGGTGCGGCGACGCAGATGATCGATCTCGGCGGCGCGTTCGTCATGCCGGGTTTCAATGACGCGCATACGCATCTTGGATCCGGCGGGCGGATCCGGTTGTCGGTGAATTTGCAGGGAGCGAAGTCGCTGGCCGAGATGCAGGGGCGGATTCGCGCGGCGGCGGAGAAGGCTCCGGCGGGGCAGTGGCTCAGCGGAGGCGGTTGGGATCACACGCTGTGGGCTGGCGCCAAGCTGCCGGATCGTGCGGACGTTGATGGGGCTGCTGAGGGGCATCCGGCGATCTTTACGCGTGTGGATGGGCACATTGCGATCGCGGATTCGGCGGCGCTGGCAACGGCGAACGTCACCGGGCACACGCCCGATCCGCCGGGCGGCAAGATCGATCGCGATGCCGGCGGCAATCCGACGGGCATTCTGCGCGAGACGGCGCAGGGGCTGGTGAAGGCGCCGCCACCATCGCCAGAGCTACGGCGGAAGGGGCTGGAGCTGGCGATCGAAGATGCGATATCACACGGCGTGACGTCGGTGCAGGATTTCTCGGACTGGGACGATTACCTCGTCTTCGAACAAATGGAAGGCGAAGGAAAGCTGCCGCTGCGCGTCGCGGAGTGGCTCCCGTTTGCGGAGCCGCTGGAGCTTGAGAAGCAACAGGCGGCGCAGCATCCGGCGACGGATCGCATGCTGCACACGACCATGCTGAAGGGTTTCATGGATGGGTCGCTTGGGTCGCGCACGGCGGCGATGAATGCGCCGTACTCCGACGATTCTGGCAATTCGGGAATTCCGCGCTACGAGCAGGCGAAGCTGGAGGAGATGGCGATTGAACGGGCGCAGGCCGGATTTCAGTTGGGCTTTCATGCGATCGGGGATCGCGCGGTGGAGATGGCTCTGGATGCCTATGCAGCAGCGGAGGCAGCGGTTCAGCAGCCTTCATCGCCGCCTCGCGCACGGGCGACGGGGCCGAGGTCGGAGATGATCCCGGTGAAGCGTGTGCCGCCTCACGACCTGCGTTATCGCATCGAGCATAGTCAGGTGGTGGAGGCGGAGGACTTCAACCGTTACAAGCAGCTTGGGGTGATTGCGTCGATGCAGCCGAATCATCTGCTGACGGATATGGCGTGGGCGGGGCAGCGGCTGGGGCCGGAGCGGGAGAAATATGCGTACGCGTGGAAGTCGTTTCTGGATGCGGGGGTGCCGCTGGCGTTTGGCACCGACTATCCGGTCGAGCCGATCACGCCGTTTCGCGGCGTGTATTGCGCAGTGACGCGCGAGAACGAGGCGGGGACGATGAGCTTTCATCCCGAGCAAAAGCTGACGATAGGGGAGACGCTCTCCGCGTACACGCAGGGGTCGGCCTATGCGGAGTTTGCGGAGGGATGGAAGGGCAAGCTCGCTCCGGGTTACGTTGCGGATTTCGTGGTGTTGGACCGGGACCTGACGGTGGTTGGGGCGCACGAAATTCTGGGTACGACAGTCATACGGACGGTGGTGGGCGGGAAAACCGTGTATTTGCAACACTGAAATGGGCGGCAGTCGGGGGCGAAGAGTACCCGTTTAACTTCCGGATGCGGCCGTCCGCTGAAAATCGGCTGGGATCGGGGCTGGCCCGGCTACAATCAGGGGAATACTGTTCACAGGAGATCCCCACGCATGGCAACCGCCACTGTTTCACGTAATGCCGCCTATAAAGTCGCCGACATGTCCCTGGCCGACTGGGGCCGCAAAGAGATTTCGATCGCCGAATACGAGATGCCCGGCCTGATGGCGATTCGCCATAAGTATGCGGCCGAGAAGCCGCTGAAAGGCGTGCGCGTTTCCGGTTCGCTGCACATGACCATCCAGACGGCGGTACTGATTGAGACGCTGGCCGATCTGGGAGCGTCCGTGCGGTGGGCGAGCTGCAACATTTTTTCGACGCAGGACCATGCTGCCGCCGCGATTGCCGCAGCTGGCATTCCGGTGTTTGCGTGGAAGGGCGAGTCGCTCGAGGAATATTGGTGGTGCACGCTGCAGGCGCTGAGTCATCCAGACAGCAAGGGGCCGCAGTTGATCGTCGATGACGGCGGCGATGCGACGCTGCTGATCCACAAAGGCTATGAGCTGGAAAACGGGGACAAGTGGGTGCACACGTCCTCCTCAAACGAGGAAGAGCAGGTGATCAAGAACCTGCTGAAAGAGGTTTACGCGGACGACCCGCAGTACTGGCACAAGGTAGTGAAGGAGTGGCGCGGGGTCTCCGAGGAGACGACGACGGGCGTACACCGGCTCTACAAGATGAAGGAGCAGGGCAAGCTGCTGATCCCGGCGATCAACGTCAACGATTCGGTGACGAAGTCTAAGTTCGACAATCTGTATGGCTGCCGTGAGTCGCTGGCGGACGGTATTAAGCGTGCGACGGATGTGATGGTCGCGGGCAAGGTGGCGGTGGTTTGCGGTTACGGCGACGTGGGCAAAGGCTCGGCGCACTCGCTGCGCGGCATGGGCGCGCGCGTGATCGTGACGGAGATCGATCCGATCAATGCGCTGCAGGCTGCGATGGAGGGCTTCGAGGTTGCGCCGATCGAGGACACGCTGGGGCGCGGGGACATTTATGTGACCTGCACCGGCAACGTGGACATCATCACGCTGGAGCACATGAAGGCGATGAAGGACCAGGCCATCGTGTGCAACATCGGCCACTTCGATAACGAGATTCAGATGGACAAACTGAATCAGGCGCCTGGCGTGAAGAAGATCAACATCAAGCCGCAGGTGGATCAGTACAACTTCCCGGCGGAGGGCAAGAAGCCGGCGCACAGCATCTTTGTGCTGGCGGAAGGCCGACTGGTGAATCTGGGTTGCGCGACGGGTCATCCGAGCTTCGTGATGAGCAACAGCTTCTCCAACCAGACGCTGGCACAGCTCGATCTGTGGAAGAACCGCGACACGTATGCGATCGACGTCTACACGCTGCCGAAGCGGCTGGATGAAGAGGTCGCGCGGCTGCATCTGGAGAAGATTGGCGTGAAGCTGACCAGGCTGACTAAAGAGCAGGCGGAATATATCGGGGTTTCGCCGGACGGTCCTTATAAGTCGGAACACTACAGGTACTAAGCGGTTTTCAACCGGGGCAATAAGGATAGGTGCCAGACATGGACGGGGATCGTAATTCTCCGGCAACGAAGGGCGACCTGGCCGATCTGGAAGAGCGGCTCACGGGTTCTATGCGAGCTTCGCAAGGTGAACTCGAGGGCCGGCTCACGGGCTCTATGCGTGAACTCGAGGAGCGGGTCACGGGTTCAATGCGTGAGCTCGAGGAACGGCTGACGGAATCGATGCGCGACATCCATACCGAGATGCTGAAGGGTTTTTATGGCTTCACGCAGACGGTGCAGGCGCGCTTCCAGGAGCAGGATCAGACGGAGATTTCTCTGAAGAGGCGGATCTCCACGATCGAGGATCGCATCCTCGAAATCGAGAAACGCCTCAATTTTCCGCCTAACGCTGCCTAGGCGAACCTGCTTTGCCGCCGCTCAGCCGGCCAGGCTGGCGCGCCTTTAGTTCGAGACGACTTCCGCAAGGTGTTTCTTGTAGATGGGCGAGAGTTCGCGGAGACGGGCGACGGCGGCGTGGACTAGCTCCAATGCGGTGTCGATATCGGCGTCGGTGTTTTGCCGGGTGAGCGAGAAGCGCAGGCTGGCGCGAGAGCGGGCCAGCGGCAGTCCCATGGCCTTGAGGACGTGCGAAGGCTCGGTGGAACCGGAGGAGCAGGCTGATCCGCCGGAGACGGCGAGGCCCTTGAGGTCGAGAGCAATGACCAGCGCTTCGCCTTCGAGGTGGTCGAAGTAGAGGTTCGTCGTGTTCGGGACGCGCGGCTGGCCCTCGCCGTTGATGCCGCATTCTTCAATTTTCGAGAGCAGGCCTTGCTCGAGGCGATCACGCAGGATGCCGATGCGGTCGTCGGTGCCATCGGTGAGGGCTGCGCGGGCGATTTCGGCAGCTTTGCCGAGTCCCACGATGCCAGGGACGTTTTCCGTGCCGGCGCGACGCTGGCGCTCGTGGGCTCCGCCGAAGAAGAGCGGCTCGAAGCGCGTTCCGCGGCGGACATAGAGGATGCCGATGCCCTGGGGCGCGTGCAGCTTGTGTCCGGAGATGCTGAGCATGTGGCAGCCGATGGCTTTGACGTCAATGGGAATTTTGCCGGCGGCCTGGACGGCGTCGGTGTGGAACGCGACTTCGGCTTCGGCGGCGATCTTCCCGATCTGCTCGACAGGCTGGACGACGCCGGTCTCGTTGTTGGCCATCATGATGCTGATGAGCTTCGTGTTGGGCTTGAGTGCGCGATAGACATCGAAGGGATCGACCACTCCGCTGCCGGAGACGGGCAGAAACGTGACGTCGATGCCGCGCTCCTGAGCTTTGTGCGCCGAGTGCAGGATGGCGTGATGCTCGATGGCGGAAGTGATGAGGTGATCGCCGGGGCGAAGGATGCCGAAGATGGCGGTGTTGTCGCTCTCGGTGCCGCCGGAGGTGAAGACAATCTCGGCGGGACGGCAGTTGAGGAGCGCGGCGACCTGTTCACGGGCGCGCTCGACGGCAGCGCGGGCGTGCTGGCCGTGCTGATGGATCGAGGAGGCGTTGCCGAAGGAGTCGATGAAGAAGGGCCTCATGGCCTCCAGCACCTCGGGAAGCAGAGGCGTGGTGGCGTTGGCGTCCATGTAAATGCGGCGCATCATAATTCCATTGTAGCGGGGCTCCCGGCGGGCCATAATTCGCGCTGGCGCAAAAAGCGGCCGCGAGTACCCTCCAAATTCAGGCAAAATTAAAGAAGAGGAGTGATCCTGTAGCCATGCGGGTGCTGGTGGTCGAAGACGAGGCTCGGGTCGCGGAGAATATCGCGGCAGCGCTGCGTGAGAGCGCCGGCCTGGCGGTAGACGTGGCCGCGAGCGGACCAGACGGCGTCGAACTGGGGCGGCAGGCGAATTACGATCTGATCGTGCTGGACCTGATGCTGCCGGGACTCGATGGGCTGGCGGTGCTGAAGGCCATTCGCGCGAAGGGGCAGACGGCGCCGGTGCTGGTGCTGACCGCGGTGATGGAGAAAGCTTCGATCGTGAAGTTGCTGAATGCCGGGGCCGACGATTATCTGGCGAAGCCGTTCGACCTGGGTGAGCTGCTGGCTCGGGCGAAGGCGCTGATCCGGCGAGGCAAAGGCGTGAGCCATCCAAAAATCGAGGTAGCGGATCTGGTGATCGACACGCTCGAGAAGACGGTGACAGTGGCCGGGAAAGCTGTCGAGCTATCGCCGACCGAATACCGCGCGCTTGAGTATCTGAGCCACAGGCCGCGGTCGGTGATTTCGAAACAGGTGCTGCTGGAGCATCTTTACGACTACAACTGGGAGCATCACTCGAACGTGATCGAGGCGCATATTTCTAATCTGCGCCGCAAACTGAATCGAGGAAATGAAGGTCACTGGATCGAAACGCTGCGCGGGCGCGGATATCGGCTGATGGCGGCGGGGAGCGGTGCGTGATGAAGCGATATTCTTTGCGCCGCCGCCTGATTGCCGACGTGCTGGGGTTGGAGTGTGCGCTGGTTGCGGGGCTGAGCGGGGCAACGCTGCTCTATATCTGGCGCGAACAGATGCATGGGTTCGATTTGATGGTGCGCGGGCGCACCGATTCGCTGTTGGGTCAGGTCCACGATGCGGAAGACGCAGCCGACAATGTGACGATCACGCAGGGAGCGCTCGATTTGCCGAGTGGCGATCTGTGGATGGCGCGCGATACGAGCGGGCGGATCCTCGCCCAATCCACTATGTGGAGCACCGCGGCTGAGAGGGAGTTTGGGACAACACAGACGCAGCATGATTTTCGGTTGTACAGGCAGACCTTTCGCGGGCTGGAGTTGCACGGGGTTCGGCAGATCGATGCGGACGACAACAGTCCAGGCATTGCGCGGCCGGTGACGATCTTCTATGCGGCTCCGCTCGCGCCGGTGTATGCGGCGATGAGCCGTGCGATGCGGTTTGTGGTGGCTGCGAGTTTGCTGCTCCTGCTGCTGACGACCGGCGCGCTGGCGTGGCTGCTGGAGCGAGGTCTTGCACCGCTCGAGGAATTAAGCGAAGCGGCAAGGGAGATGACGCCGAGACATCCGCGCTTTCTGGCGCCCAGGAGTGCGCGCGCAACCGCGGAGCTGGCGGTGCTGGCGGGGGCGCTGGAGTCGGCGACGCAGCGGCTCGAAGAAGCGTTCGTACAGCAGCAGGTGTTTGTGAACGACGCGGCGCACGAGCTGAAGACCGCGGTGACAATCATCAAGTCGTCGCTGCAATTGCTGGCGTCGCGGCCGCGCAGCACGCGGGAGTACGCGAGGGGGCTGGAATCCTGCATGGCGGACTGCGCGCGCCTCGAAGAGCTGGTACAGCGGATGCTGCAACTGGCGCGCTTCGAGCGCGAGCCGGCGAGTGGCGGGGCGTATTGCGATTTGGCGGAGGTGGCGCGGGATGTGGCCACACAGATGGAGAGGCTGGCGGAGATTCGTGAGGTTGCGATCAGCGTAAGGGCGCCGGCTTCGGCGATCGCTCCACTCGAGGAGGATGCCTCCGCTTCCCTGCTGGCGAATCTGCTGCTGAACGCTGTGCAGCACACGCCGCCAGGCGGTTCGGTGACGGGAGCGATCTTCGTGGGAGCAGGGATCACGGTTGAGATACGGGACACAGGCAGGGGCATCGCCCCTGAAGATATTCCACATCTGTTCGAGCGTTTCTGGCGCGGGGACAGCTCGCGGGCGAGAAGCACGGGGGGCGCAGGACTGGGCCTCTCGATTTGCAAAGCGATCGTGGATTCGTGCGGCGGCGAGATCGAGGTGACCAGCCAACTCGGAGTGGGCACTTGCGTTAAGGTGCGGCTGCCGCTGGTGGCGGGTTCGGATGTGGTTCGAGAACTTTCGGCGGTTAGTTAGGGGACACTGAAAGACTGCAGACAAGAAAACGGGGATCGGCCTGGGTCCCCGTTTCTGCGCGGGCTGTGGTTCAGAGTGCGAGTTCGCCGCGAATCAGGCCCTTTTCCTCGATGAGGGCAAAGCCGAGTTTGCGGGAGAGATTGCGCATGCGGGTATTTTCCGGGAGGAAGTAGACGAGGACCTGCGCGATACCTTCGAGGCGGCCTGCGGAGAGGGCGCGACGCATTAGTTCTTCGCCGAGCCCTTGTCCCTGGAAGTCGTCGGCAACGACGGCGGCGAGGGTAGCGGAGCGGCCGTCGTCCTGGCGAACCAGGCGGCTGACGCCGCCGATGACCCTTCCCACCACCGGGTCAGTCGTTTCTCCGACGAAAGCCAGCTCGCGATCGTAATCGATGAAGCAGATGCGGGTGAGGCGCTCGTGGGCGGTGCGCGCATTGAGGTCGAGTGCGGTGAAGTAGCGCTGGACCACGGTGCGCTCCGACAGGCGATCGTGGAAAGCCACGATGAGCGGTTCGTCCTCGGGACGGATGGGGCGGATGAGAGCGCTAACGCCGGATTTGGTCTTCCAGGGTGTGACGTACTGCACCGGGTAGGGGCGAATGGCGGGGTGCGGAAGCTGATCTTCGGGGGTGTCGGGCTCGTGCAGGACGACACGGGCGTCGAGAGCGATGAGGCCGTCGGGCGAAGCGAGCAGCGGGTTGATGTCGATTTCCTTGATCCAGCGCTGCTCGACGACGAGTTCGCTGAAGCGGACGATGAGAGCATCGAGGGCGTCGAGGTCGACGGGTTTACGTCCACGTACGCCTTTCAGGGCGGTGAAGATTTTCGTTTGCTCCATCTGATGGCGGGCGAGGGTCGCGGTGAGCGGAGGCAACGCGAGGGCGCGATCCTTATAGACCTCGACGAGCTGACCGCCGGTTCCGAAGAGAAGGACGGGACCGAGTTGTGGGTCGATGCTGCTGCCGAGGATGATTTCGTAGCCGTCGAGTTTGGCGAAGGGCTGGACGGTGACGCCGAGGAAGTGTTTCGCGCCGACTTTGGCGGTGACGGAATCTCTTATTTCTGTGAAGGCTGCGGCGACGTCGCTTGCGGTGCGCAGATTGAGCTTCACACCGCCCACGTCGGTCTTGTGGGTGATGGTTTCGGAGTGCAGCTTGAGGACGATGGGGTAGCCAATCTCGGCGGCCTTGAGGACCGCTTCTTCTGAGGTTTTGGCGAGCTCTGTGCGGACGGTCGGAATGCCGTAGGCAGCGAGCAGCTGTTTCGATTCGTATTCGGTGAGGATGGTGCGTCGGCCGCCGCGGACCCGGTTCACGATGCTGCTGGCCAGGTCGCGTTTGGTGTCGAGAACCGAACCGGAAAGAGCGGCCGGCGTTTCGTAGAGGTCGCGCAGATGGCTGGTGTGTTTCCAGGTGGCGACAAAGGCTTCGGCAGCGGCGTCGGGATAAGGGAAGACAGGAATGCCGGCGCGCTTGAGGATGGTCTCGCCTTCCGCGACGACGTCGCCGCCCATCCAGCTGGCGATGACGGGCTTGCCGGTGGAGTTGGCGTAAGGCGCGAGGTGCTCGGCGACTTCGGTGGGATTGGTCATGCCCTGCGGCGTCAGGATGACGAGCATGCCATCGGTGTTGATGTCTGTCGAGGCGATTTCGAGGGCTTTCGAGTAGCGGTCTGACTCCGCGTCACCGAGGATGTCGACGGGGTTGTTGTGGCTCCACGCATCGGGGAGGAAGCCGTTGTAAGTGGCGATGGTTTCGGCGGAGATTTCGGTTAGTTCTCCACCGGCAGCGATGAGAGCGTCCACGGCGAGGACGCCGGGGCCTCCGGCGTTGGTAAGGATGGTGAGGCGCGGACCGCGCGGGCGGGGCTGTTTGGCGAGGACTTCGGAGACATAGAACAGCTCGCTAATGGAGTTGACGCGAAGAACGCCGGCGCGCTGGAAGGCGGCGTCGAGGACGTCATCGCTGCCGGTGAGCGATCCGGTGTGGGAGGCGGCAGCTTTGGCTGCGGCAGCGGTGCGGCCGGCTTTGATGACGAGGATGGGCTTATTCATGGCCACAGCGCGGGCCGCGGAAAGGAAGCTGCGGGCGTCGCCGATGGATTCCATGTAGATCACGATGGAGTCGGTGTTCGGATCCTGGCCGTAGTGGTCGATGAGTTCGCCGAAGGTGACGTCGAGCATGGAACCGGCGGAGACGAAGCCGCTGAGGCCGACGTGTTCGCGGATGCACCAGTCGAGCACCGCGGTGCCGAGCGCGCCGCTCTGGCTGATGAAGGCGAGGCGTCCGGCGGGGACCATGGCTTTGGCGAAGTTGGCGTTGACGCCGCCGACGGGATTCATGACACCAAGGCAGTTGGGGCCGATGAGGCGCATCTTGCCATGAATGATTGCGGCGATCTGTTGTTCGAGAGCTTTGCCGGGTGCGCCGATTTCCTTAAAGCCGGCGGAGATGATGATGGCGGAGGGGACGCCTGCATCGACGGCTTCCTGAATGATGGCGGGAACGGTGGCCGCGGGCGTGGTGACGACGATGAGGTCGGGAACGCCGGGGAGATCGTGGATGGTCTTGTATGCGGGCTGGCCGAGAACAGTGGGGCGCTTGGGATTGACGGGCCACACGGGCCCACCGAAGGGGCTGGCGAGGAGATTGGTGAGCACCGTGCAGCCCACGCTGCCGGGGCGCTCGGAAGCGCCGATAACAGCGACGGCTTTGGGCGTGAAAATGGAGGCGAGCGGACTGCGCCGCAGGCTGACGAGATCGTGGGCCGGATCGATGATCAGGGGGCTATCCGGAGCAACCGTGGCAGCAGGTGAAGCCATGAGGGAGTTCTCCTTCGAATTTCGTTCAGTGTCCATAGCCGGCTTCCGCGGTGACTTTACCACGGAAGAGGCGGTAGGAGGTGATGATGTAAGCCAACGCAAGGAGCAGCCCGAAAGACCACCAGATAAGACCGACGTGCAGCGAATGCGATCCGGTGATCGCGGTGGCAATGGTGATATCGCGCGCGGGATCGGTGGACGATGGCAGGAGCGTGGGGTAGAGTCCGACGGCGGCGCCGACGAGCATGAAGACCAGATAGAGGCAGGAGGAAAGGAAGGCTGCGAGCGGCTTCCGTTGGCGGGTGAAGCTGAGGATTCCGACCAGCGTGGCGACGACCAGCGCGGGAATCAGGTAGAGGATCTTGTGCGCTTCGTAGTTGTCGAGCGCCGATGGCCGAACGGCGATGGTGGCGGGCAGGCTGATGAGCGTGACGAGCAGCAGAGCCACCCAGAGAGCTGAAGCAGCGCGGCGGGCGCGGTTTTCGAGCTCGCCGGGAGCTTTGAGCACGAGCCACAACGCGCCGTGGGTGGCCAGGGAGACCAGAGCGACGACTCCGCCGATGACGGTGTACCAGTCGAGAATGCCGGGCTGCGGGCCGACGCGCCAGTTGGTCCACAGGGGCAGGAAGAAGTAGCTGTCTGTGCCGAGGGGCACGCCGCGGATGACGTTAGCGAGCGCAGCACCGAAGAAGATGGCCAGCAACGCGCTTGCGACGAAAAAGAGACCGTCGAAGAAACTGCGCCAGACGTTGTGATCGATGTGCATGCGCAGCTCGATGCTGACTCCGCGCATGATGAGCAGCCAGAGCACGATCATGAGCGGCAGGTAGAAGCCGCTGAAGGACGAGGCGTAGAGCAGCGGGAAGGCGAAGTAGAGAGTGCCGCCGCCGGCGAGCAGCCAGACTTCGTTGCCATCCCACACCGGGCCAATAGAGCGGATCAGGGTGCGGCGTTCATCTTCGACGCGCGCGAGGAAGGGCGAGAGAATGCCGACGCCGAGGTCGAAGCCGTCGAGAACGACGTAGGCGGCGATCATGACCGCGACAATCCAGAACCAGACAAATCCCATGGTGTTTTCCTCTCTCCTAGACCGTCGTCAGCGTTGCGTGTTCGGCTTCGGTTGGAATGGCGACAGCAGCGGCGGCTGGGCCGGTACGGATGAAGCGATAGACAACGACGATCCAGAGGATCGAAAGCACAGAGTACATGCCGAGGAAGCCGAGTAACGTGAACAGCGTGTTCCCGGCGGACACGTGGGTCGAGTAGCCCTCGCTGGTGCGGATGAGGCCGTAGACCAGCCAGGGCTGGCGGCCGATTTCGGCCGTCATCCAGCCCGCGGTGTTGGCGATATACGGCAGCGGAAAGCTGAGCAGAATGGGCCACAGAACCCAGCGCGCGGAGTAGAGCTTGCCGCGCCACAGCAGGACAGCGGCGACCAGCATGAGCAGGAGGAACCAAGTCCCGAGTCCCGCCATGATGTGGTAGCTGTAGTAGAGCAGCGGCAGGGGTTCGGGGCGCTGATCGGGCGGAAATTCGTTAAGGCCCTTCACTTCGGCCGAGGTGGTGCCGTAGATGAGGAAGCTGAGGACGTCGTTGATGGGGACGGGATTGTCGATGGTCTGCGTGTTCTCGTTGGGCTGGCCGATGAGGACTACCGGCGCGCCCTTCTGCGTGCGGAAGAGACCTTCCATTCCAGCGATGGCGGCGGGCTGATATTTCGCGACGTAGCGGCCGTGGAAGTCTCCGGTGGGGAAGATCTGCACGATGCAGGAGATGAGGCCGGCAATGACTCCGATTTTGAGGAAGAGGCGGCCGAACTCCTCATGGCTTTTTTCGAGCAGGTAGAACGCGCCCGTCGCCGCAACGACGAAGGACGCGGTGACGACGGCTCCGCACATGTTGTGCGCATATTGCAGCCAGGCCCAGGGGTTCAGCATAAAGTGCCAGAAGCTGGAGACTTCGTAGGTGTTGTTGGGGAGCAGGTGGTACGCAACGGGATGCTGCATCCATGCGTCGGTAACGATGATGAAGAAGCCGGAGATCCAGGAGCCGATGAAGACCATGAAGGCTGCGCCGAAATGAGCGAGCTTCGAGAGACGCTTTTCACCGAAGAGGAAGAGGCCGAGGAAGGTCGATTCGAGGAAGAAGGCGAAGACGCCTTCCATGGCGAGGGGCTGGCCGATGACGCCGCCAGTTCGGCGCGCGAACTCCGACCAGTTGGTGCCGAACTGGAACTCCATAGGGATGCCGGTGACGACGCCGAGCAGGAAGTTGATCGCGAAGATCTTCGCCCAGAAGCGCGATGCCTGGTTCCAGCGGTCATTGCCGGTGCGCAGAGCGATGAGCTTCATGACCACCATCAGCAGCGCCAGGCCCATGGTGAGCTGCGGGAAGAGATAGTGGTAGGTGACAGTGAAGGCGAAGTGGATTCGGTCCAGCAGTAGAGCGTTCATGCTAATCCCACGGTAATTGCGGCGGGCGTGGCGGGACTGTGACGTTAATCACAATTGGGATGCAGACCTTTCATCCCGTAGATCGGTACCCGCCGCTCCTTCGCGGGGAGAAATCATTGACCTGAGGGGGTTTCCGTGCTCTTCTGCGACTGTACCTAAGTTCGGCGCGCCACGGATCGTTGGGAGTTTCCCGAAGCGTGCGGAAAGGAAATGTTGTTGTTGCCTGACTTGAATTCACTTCTCAGACCGCCGCATATTTTTTTTTTGATACTCGGCTTCATCTCGATTTCCGCAGCTGCGGTTTTTACATGTATGGGCAAAGTGTGGGTGCGTCTTAATGGCTGGGTCTACCGCGCTAAAGAACCGGGGTGGTTTTGGTGGGAGGTCGCCATCGATTACCTTATTGGTGCTTGTTTCATCGGATACTTCTTATTTAAAACTTGTGGACTCTCGAATTAGATAGTGAGAGACACTCCGCCCTGGCGGCGGTGGGAGGGACGGACGGTAATCTCCACGTCCTGTCCGAGCGCGACAAGGAATTCCATGAGGCGCTCGACCGAGAAAGAGCCGAAGCGATTTCGCATCAGAGTGGAAACATGCGGTTGCCGAATGCCGAGAAGCTTGCCCGCTTCGGCCTGGGTCAGGCCGCGTTCGCGGATGAGACGGTAGATCTCCAGCGTAAGCTTTGCCCTCAGCAATTCCCGTTCGGGATGGGGCAGGCCGAGGTCCGCGAAGACATTGCCGATGCTCTTTTGCGCCCGGACAGGGGTTTTGGCTCTCGCGCTCATCTCAGTTCTGCCTTTCGCGGTGCAGGCGCTCGGCCTCCGCAAGGCGACGCCGAATCAGATCCAGATCCTGACGCGGGGTGGCAATTCCGCGCTTCGCTTTCTTCTGGAAGGCATGCAGCATGTAGACTGCCTCCGCGAAACGAACTGTGTAAACCGCACGCCACGTGTCCCCTCGAAAATCCGAAACGATCTCGACCACTAAGCTTCCGCCGAAGCCTTTCATCGGCCTGGCCGCAGGATCGAGCTCATCGTGCTGCGCCGCATACAGCGCCGTGCCGATGTCACGCCGGACCGGACGCGGAAACGAGCGCACATCCTTCCTGGTCGATCCCAGCCAGATCAGGGGCCGGCCTAGCTCACCTGGAGTATACATGAATGCATATATCCGTATAGGTCGCCGCTATTGCAGATGCAGCTCATTCTGCAGCTGAAGGTCGTTAAGGACGCCGGGTTTGGTTTCGTCCACGGCCAACAGGTTGTGACAGAGGCCGCAATCGTTGCTGAGGGTTTTGCCATCTTTCGTGGTATGGCTGCCATCGTGGCAGCGGAAGCAGCCTGGGTAGGCCATGTGGCCGATGTTGTTGGGATAGGTGCCCCAGGTGACTTTCATACTGGGGAAGACGTTGCGGTCGTAGATGGCCACGAGGCGGCGCGCGGAGGCGGCGATTTTGGCGCGCTGCGTGTTCCAGAGGTCGGGGTATTGGGTGCGGTAGAAGTCATCGAGGCCGGAGGTGATCTTTGTGCCGGCTTGGGCCTGTGAGGAATAGGTCGCCTGGATGAGCTGAAGGCCCTCCTTGTGCATGAAGGGAAGGTCGGGGCTGGGGTCGCCGTCGAGCATGGCTTCGTCGATGGCGTCCGCGGCGGTCTGGAAAACGTGAGTCGCCTGATTGTGGCAGTCCATGCAGTCCATGGTGCGGCGGACGCCTTTGACGGGGCTTTTCGAGTCGGAGCTGACGTACTCGGTTTTTGAGCCATCGGGATTGGTGGCGGTGACGGCGAGGATGGTCTGGGCTTCGTTGTCCGTAGCGACATATTCGAAATTGTTGAGATGGTGGCCGTGAATGCCGCTGAAGTGCGAGACGGAGTCGACGCCACCGAGGTGCAGGACGAGCACGGTGCGGGTGACGGAGTTCTTCACGTCATCGCCGAAGGTTGTTTTGACGAGCAATTTCTCACCGGTGAATCGAGTGGGTGAGTGGCATTCCTCGCAGGTTTCGCGCGCCGGGCGCAGGCCGTTCAGGGTCGCGCGGATGGGCGTGGGCCAAGCGTGAAATGTGACTTCGATGAGCTGCTTCGTGCCGTTGACTTTGGCCTGGACATAGGATTTCATGCCGGAGCCGACGTGGCACTCCACGCAATCGACGTGGGAGTGCGGCGATTCCTGGTAGGCGGCCCATTGCGGGGCCATGACGTGGCAGGACTGGCCGCAGAAGTGGGGCGAATCCATGTAGGCGACGCCGCGGTAAGTCGCGGTCCCCACGATGACAAAGTTGATGAACGTGATTACGACGACAGTCTCGATCCCGCGGCGGAAAACGGGGTTGCGCAGGTCGATTTGTGGATATATGGAAGGCACTTGTCCGGCGGCGATGAGCTGCCTGCGGCGCAACCAGATGCCGATAGGGATGAGAACAAGCCCGAGGACAAAGAGACCGGGCAAAAACAGATCGAGAACGATGCCGATGTAGGGATTGGCGGAGCCGCTGTGGCCGAAAATGGAGACGACCCAGAAGCCGATCAGGACAAACGCGGAGGCGGTCGTCAGCGCACCGCCGATGAGGCTGGTCAAGTTATTGCCAAAGAAAAGAAACGGCTGGAGCCACTCTTCCTTCAGTTTTTGCCACAGGGACATGGATGCCTCTTTATCCAGCGATATAGGCGCTCAAGGTTAATACGAGCAGGGCCAGGCCAATCACTATAGCGGTAAAGCCGACTACCCGGCTGAAATTTAACAGCCAGAGCGGAGGGGCGTCTGTGATTCTTGTCGCAGACTTACCTTCGGCGATCATGCGTTGGTACTCGTCCGGACGGCGATTTTTGAATTCTTCTTCGCTCTCGCGCCCGGTGAAGATGACCATGTCCATGGGGAAGCTGTCGGGGCGGAGGTGGGTGTTGACGAAGTGGATGGAGAAGATGAAGAGGATGGCGAGCAGGCCTTCTTCACTGTGGATGACGAGGGCGGCGTTGAGCGCCCAGCCAGGGAGGAAGCGCGCGAAGAAGGGCGCAAACCACATGGCGTAGCCGGAGAAGCCGATGACGACCATGCCCCAGAAGACAGCCCAGTAGTCGAATTTTTCCCAGTAAGCATAGCGCTCGAAGCGCGGTTTGGGGCCGAGGCCGAGAAACCAGCGCATATGGCCGAAGAGGTCCTTGACGTCTTTCCAGTTGGCGACCATTGAAGTAGGTCCCCAGAAGATGCTTTTGTCGCGCTTGAAAATGCCGCGGGCAACGATTTCGCGCACGTGGATGATGAAGGCGAGGGTGAGGACGAGCGCGCAGAATTTGTGGAAGAAAAGGATGGTGCCGAAGCCGTCGACCAATTTGGCAAAGCGAATCGCCCAGATGGAACCACTGAAGCGCATCATGAGCCCGGTCGCCGCCAGTACGAGGAAAGTGGTGAAGAGAACGGCGTGGAGGCAGCGCTGGCCCAGCGTAAAGCGCAGGAAGTAGCGGGGCTGTTCCGGAGCGGCGGGCTGGGTTGCGATGGTGGCTTCCGGAGTCGGAGCCGCGGTGGTGGGGGTTGGATCAGGCATTTTTTCCTCCCGGCGATTTGCTTTTGGCCTGCTGGAAGCGGGAACGGATGAGCCATAGCGCGGTATGCAGCAGGAAGAAGGTGAGCACGCTGGTAAGGAGCAGGTTCATAAACAGACGAATGTAGTAGAGCGCGGGGTTCAGCTTGCGATTGCGCGCGTTGGCGTGCGGCTGGTACTGGACGAAGCTGGCGTTAGCGCCGGCGTGGCAGCGGCCACAGGTTGCGATCAGGTTCGCCTTATTGACAGGCGAGTTGGGATCGGACGCGGGCAGGACTTCGTGCGCCCTGTGGCAATCCCAACAACGAGCGGTTTCGGTATAGCCGCCGAGCAGGCCTAGCTGCGAGTGGAATGTGTCGCGATAGGTGCTGAACTTATCGCGATGGCAGGAGCCGCAGATAGGCGTCGACTGCATGCGGAAATCCGCCGAGGTGGGCTCGACGATGCCGTGGGCGGTGTGGCAATCCGTGCAGACCGGCGCGCTGGCATTGCCGGCGGCGACTGCCTTGCCGTGGACTCCCTGCTGATATTGCTCGTTGATGCCGACGTGGCAGCTGCCACAGGTTCGTGGGATGTTGGTGCGGTACGTTGAGCTTTGCGGGTCGGTATGGCTGAGGATTTTGTGCGAGCCGTGGCAACTGGTGCAGTTGGCGGCGACAAGCAGGCCTTCTTTACCGAGGGCGAAGCCGTGAATCGAGTCGATGTAGAGGGCGTAGACGTTGGGGAGGTGGAATTTCTTCGCCATCGCCGGATCGCCGTGGCAGCCGCCGCAGGTTTTGGGAATGTTCAGCGGGTAGACCGTGGAATTTGGATCCGTTTTTGTGACAATTTCGTGGGCGTTGCCGTGACAGCCGGTGCAGGGATGCGCTTTCCAGCCGGTAGCGCCGGGGACAGAAGTGCTGGCTTTGGCGTGAATGCTGCCGGCGATTGCAGAGGCTTCATCGGCGTGGCAAGTTTCGCACTGGACCGCCGCGGGGTGATCTGGATGCGGGTAGTCGTGGATGTCTTTGTGGCAGTCGGAGCATTTGAGGCTGCCGTGGATGCTCGCGTGAAATTTGTCGGCGCTGACGCCGATGCTTTTGCCGTTGGTGTCCTGGAGGGTCGGATCGCCGTGGCAGGAAAGGCAGTCGGTGTCCGCGCGCAGGGGGCGCCCTGGCGCAGCCAACAGGAGCACTGAGGCAAAACGTGTCAGGCCAAAGGAGGAAACGGTCTTCATTTCAGCTCCGGTACTTCATGCCGTTCGCTGCGGCGATTGGAAGAGGCAGTTGAATGTCTGCCTCTTCCCTCTTGCCACCGCACCGATGACGGCCTCGAGATCGGCTCCGCTATTTCTGCAGAGTGCGGATGTAGGCGACGACATCTTTGATCTGGGCATCGGTCAGCTTGCCGGTGTAGGCGGGCATTTTGCCTTTGCCGTTCTTGGTTGCCGCGATGAGTTCGGCGTCCGGGACCTTGATCTCGGCAGGATCTTTGAAGGACGGGGCCTTCATGGCTTTGCCAGTAGGGGTGGAGGCGGTGCCGTCGGGGCCGTGGCACATAGCGCACTTGGCTTTGTAGGTGTCGGCGCCGGCGCTCTGCGCAAAGGCAGGCGCCGCAATGGAGGCGGCGAGCAGGATCATGGCCGCGGTTCTGATGCGATGGTTCATAGGGTGATGCTCCTTGATGGGGTCGTTTCGGTCCCAAATCCTTCCCGTTGATACATCGCGGGAGATTGCCTGGTCTGTGATATTTGCCACAGACATAGGCGGATTCATCTTACAGAGGCGGCCTCAGCCGGGCGGAGCGGCGTGGTTCACGGCTTACCCTCCGGATGGGGATTGGCTGCATCGGACGCGGGGGCGGGTGGAGGATCGACATTTGGGTTCGGCGCATCTTCCGCGGTTGACTCGCGCACTTCGTGCTCGGGCCCGCGCCCGGTGAGGAAGGTCCACTTCACGGGGTAAATGTCGGGGTCAAAAATAACGGCGTAGAAGTGCCATATGACGATGGCCGCGGTGGCGAGGATCGCCTCATAGAAATGGATTGCGGTGCTGATGGTGAGGATCGACGCGGGATGCGGCAGGTGGGCGAGGATCCAGTCATTGAGCCACAGCAGCACGCCGGTGACTGCCATAACGGCGGTGCCCCACACCAGCGCCCAGTATTCGGCCTTCTCTGCGTAGTTGAAGCGGCGGTAGCGCGGGAGCTGGTCGCGGCGTCCGAGATTGTATTCGACAGTCTGAATGGCTTCCTTCGCATCGCGCAGATCGGGAACCATGTCTTTGAGCCAGCGGCGGCCGCTCTTTTTCATCGACAGATAAGCGATGTGGTACGCGGACGCGCCCATGAGCACGACGCCGGCAATGCGGTGAACCCAGCCGCGGATCGGGAATCCGTGCTCCCAGTGAACGAGGGGAGCAGCCCAGAAGGAATGCGGAAACTTGAGGGCGAAGCCGGTGATGACCAGCACGATAAAGCTGACGAGGAGCAGCACGTGCTGCCAGCGTTCGCTGAGGGTGAGGCGAATTTGTCCCGGCTCCTGACGATAGCTTGCGAGGATCACATGGGCCTTCCGCCGCAGGTCGATGAGATTGTGCAGCAGCATCAGGCCGAGGGTGACCGGGATAACGATGAAGTAGAAGAGCTTCACGAAATCGAGAACGCGTCCGCCAGGGGTGGTTTTGGACATGACGTGGACCGGCCCGATGGCGAAGCGGCTGCCGGCATCGTTGTGGCATTGGCCGCAGGTTTTGCTCAGGCTGGCCTTGTTGACGGTCGAGCGCGGATCGCTGGACGGGTAGATGTTGTGCACGCCGTGGCAGCTCGCGCAGTTGGCGACGGTCTGGCGGCCTTCGCGGGCGGCGAGTCCGTGGTAACTGTCCTCGTAGGTGGGCACGCGGTCCTGGGGCATGGCGAAGCCGGCCATCAGCTGTGTGTCGGCATGGCAGCGGGAGCAGGCTTCCTGGGAGACATTCGCCATGAAAACGGGCGAGCCGGGATCGCCGGGAGCGAGAATCTTGTGTTCACTGTGACAGTCGGTGCAGGTGGCCGCCTGCAGAACGCCCTTGGCCACAGCCTGGCCATGGATGCTCTGGGCGTAGGTGTTGTAGACGCCGGTGTGGCATTTGCCGCAGGTGGAGGCGACGTTCTGCTTCCATACTTTCGACTTTGGATCGGAGACGGGAAGAATGTCGTGGGTGCCGTGGCAATCGTTGCAGGTGGCCGCGTTCTCGTTGCCCTGCTGAATCGCACGGCCATGCACGCTCTGCCGGTACGCTTCGACGGGGCGCACCTCGGTGAACATATATTTGGCGGCAAGCTTCGGGTCGGAGTGGCACGATCCGCAGGTATTGGGCAGGTTCTGCTTGCTCACGGGCGAGTGCGGATCGCTCGAGGGCAGCGCGGCGTGCGCGGAGCCATGGCAGTTCTGGCAGGTGGGCACGTCGGCGTTGCCATGGTCACGAGCGCGGCCGTGGATGCTGGCGCGGTACTGCGCGACTTCAGTGGCGTGGCAGGTGGCGCAGAACTGCGGGCCGGCAACAGCCCTGGTCACATTGTTGGTTCCGTGACAGGCGACGCAGGTTTGCGGATCGTTGGGATTGCCCAGAGCTGTATGAGCGCCGGAGGCCATCGCTTTGGCGGCGTCGGAGTGGCAGGTGATGCAGGAGGCTGAGGCGGTCTTCGCGTTGTGCGACTGCGCGGAGGCTCCTGCGTGGCAATCGAGACAGCCGAGGCTCGAGTGCGGGCCTTTCATGTGAGCGGAGGGATTGATGATGATGTCTTTGCCCTGGGAGTTTTTCAGCCCGGTGGAGGGGCCGTGACAGAGCAGACAGTCAGAAGCCTGCTGGGCGCGCGCATTTGGAACGAACAGTACTGCCAGGAAAAAGATGAAGAGAACAACACCGTCGATCTGGTGGTTGTGAGCCCGACTGTCTGCAAAACATGGTTCCGCAGGCAGATCTACCGCGTTGGTCCCCATGACTACTTTCCTGATCCCGCCTGGGAGTTGCTGGAGTCTCCCGGTGGAATCTCCGCGTCTGAGCGCATATTCGCGCTCGGACTCGGTACTTCGTGGCGGGGTCCGTGCGCAGGAACTCGCCGCCCGGCACCGCTCTTTTTGTTGCGCTGCCTACTTCTGCAGGGTGCGGATGTAAGTGACAACGTCCTGAATCTGGGCGTCGGTTAGCTTGCCCGCGTAGCCCTGCATCTTGCCCACGCCGTCTTTTGTCTGCTTGAAGAGCTCGGCGTCAGTGGCCTTCACATCCTCTGGCGACTTGAGCGAGCGCAACTTCATGCTTTTCCCTATGGGCGTGTTGCCGGTGCCATCGGCGCCGTGGCACATGGCGCATTTGGCTTTGTAAGTGGCTTCACCGGTCTGCTGCGCCATGGCGGGAATCGCCAGAAAAGCGCTCAGCAAGCTCAGGATGGCAATCTGCGAATTGTGCTTCATGTCGAGCCTCATTCAGCGATGGCCGAGGCGAACCTCGGCCACCTTTATTCCGCTCAGAACTCGTAATGGAATCCGAGGGTCAGGTTATTGGCCCGGAAAGTCCGGGGCGCGGTTTCGCCGGAATTCGGCAGGAGCTGACCGGTTTGCAGCGGCGCCAGAGAGTTGCAGCCAACCACGGGCGCCGGTGTCGTGGGCGTGGGGTTGCTGGTGCTGCAGTACGCCGCACCCGAAGCCGGGCCTTCGGAGTAGCTGTAGTAGTTGTACTCGGCCTTCCAAATCCATCCAGGATGGACCGTGTAGGCGAGATCGACAAAGGGAGACTGATACCTGGAGACCAGGGAGCCGGCAACATCGCGCGGATCGTTGTAGAAGCGGCTTCCGTCAACGGAGTTGATGCGATAGCCAATCGCTCCCCTGAAGGAGTTGGAGGGAGAGATGCGGAGCGCCGCCGAGCCGGAATTCGTAGGAGCATCGATGAAATCCTTCGCCGGCCCATACTCGTAATAGGTCTGGCCGCGCACCGTGGCGCCGGGGCACGCCGTACCACTGGGAGTGGCGGCGGCGGCTTGAGTGGCGCTGCCGGCGCCGTCATAGCAGATATTGGTGGCGGTGTAGACGTCGCTGAAGGAGTAATTCAGATCGAACCCATAGTGCCCGTTCGGCAGCAGCTGCGCACCCATGCTGGCAATCCGGCTGTGCGCAACGTGATCGAGCGGACCGGCGTAGTCGGCGCCGCTCTTGCCTCCCGTCGAGTTGTACAGCGCAACAGCGCTCTGGTTGTTGTTCGTGTTGTTATGCAGCTCCATGTCGTTGTAGGCGCCAGAGACCGTGGCCCAGGCTTTCAGTTTGTAGATCGTGTGCACGCGGTAGTGCTGCAGTTCCCGGGGCGCGACAGGAGTGAATACGTTGTCGGTGTAGAGCACTTCGGCGCTGCCGTTGACATTCCAGTTGGGGGTGGGACGCAGGGCGGCGCTGAAGATCCCGCCGTTTTCGTTGATGGCGACGGTTCCGCTGTAAACCGCGCCTACCGCAAGCGGAGTGGTGTGGAACATGCCCTCCGCAATGGTGTGGGTGCGGTAGCGATATGTAAGAGAGAGGGTGGCGCGCGACCAGCCATCCCACGTCGCGGTCGCGTTATTGGTAACAAACCGCTGGCCCAAATAGCCAGCCAGAGGTACTCCAACGGTCGGGCTGCCTTCAAAGGTGGAGGCGCCCGCGGCTGCAGTCGTCGTGGTCAACCCACCTGCGTAATTAATCGTTTCATTACCCGCGGTCGCAGGGGTCGACACAGTGGTCACGCTCGTCATGTTGGCCGTTCCCGGCTGGTGCTCCGTGGAGTAATCCACCTGATCGGAGACACTGACTTTCTGCGTCGCCTGCCAGACGATGCCGTAGTCGGCCGAGACTACTTCCCTCTTCGCCGCCGCGTTGCCCTGGTAGGTAAGCGAGCGGGTGGTCTTGGTCAGCCCCTGGAAGTACTCGTTGTAGTAAGGCAGGTTCATCTTCGCATTGGTGTAGCGAAGATCGCCGTTCATCGAGATGTTCCGGACGCTGGAACTCTGGAACCGGAATATCTCAGTGGGATAGAGGAAACGGGTCGGCTGGGAGCGCAGGTAGCTGGTGATGACGGCGCATGCCGGATTGATCACGGGCAGGCCGCCGAGCGTTGGCGCCGCGGAGAGGACAGGAGTCGTGCCAATACTGTTCGCATTGCAGGCGCTCGCACCCGAATAGGGCGTCAGGCTGTCGTAGTTGGCAAGCAGAGCAACCGGGGTTCCGTCCGGTTCCTGCACGTTGAAGTAGGCGGGATCCATGATGAAGTAGGAGTCAGCCTTGTAGTGGTCGATCTGCTCTTCCAGGGTGAAGCGGGTTTCGCGCAGAGGCTTCCAGTCGAGTGCAGCCATGTAATCGTCGGTGCCGTTGCGCTGATACTCCTCGAGCAGGACATCGTAGGAACTGGCAACCTGATAACCGCTGGGGGTCAGGCTCGGACCTTCGAAGGTATTGTGCGAGTACCCCACGCGCCAGGTCACCTTCGAAAGCGGAAGGAAGGTAAGATTCGTATCGGTCATGCGGCGGACCGAGTTGTTCAGAAAGGGCGACTGCAAAACCTGCGAGTACGGCAGGGAGCCGGTTGGCGCCGCCGTGGGACCGATGGGAGTCGACTGGCCCGACGGGATATTCGGATTGCCGAGCAAATCGTAGTCGAAGTACTGGCGATCGCGACGAAACAGTCCCGAGAACTCGTAGAGATTACCCTTGTGAAAGCCCATCCTAGCGAAGCTGTAGGGATCGCCGCCGAAACCACTGCCGGCGGCGCTGAGAGAATCAAACAGCGTGTTCTTTGCGCCTGGAATCGCACGCATCTCAAAGGTTTCGCCCAGCACGCGCGGTCCGGAATGCTGGTTGACCAGGGTGTCGTACATCGCCTCGCTGCCGGAGAGGCCGACGATGTGCCCACCGAGATCGACGGTTTGATGGACGGTGTATCCCCGCGGGGCAGCAGCCGGCTGCGCGTCGGGCGCCGGAGCCTGAGCGACAGCGATGCACGCCGTCATCAGTAGAACAGCGACTCCAATGCCCCCGGCGATGCGCCCGACCCTTGCGGGAGAGGACTGCTGATTGGAGAACCGCGAAAGCCAGCAAATCTTCTTCATATGAAGCCTCACTTGAGAACGTCGGACCCTCGAAACCGTGGACATGCAAAACCTGCTACCGGATGCAGACCGCGCCTTTCCTTGTATGGGCAGGAGCAGTCGGGCTCCGTGAACTACCGGAGGAACGCCTGGTTGATGTTGGAGCCGTGAATGTAGGTATGGCAGCTCGTACAAGGCGCTATCTCCGCCGATGCATTCGCCATTCCGTGAACCGTACCGGCCGAGACCGGGCTGTGGCACTGGTTGCACAGAGTGTTGATCGACGACATATTCAGCAAACGAGCGTTCTGAGAACCGTGCGGACTGTGGCAGGCCGTGCATCCCTCCGCCTTCACCGCGGCATGCTCATACACAAACGGCCCGCGCGTTTCGGCGTGGCACTTTGTGCAAACCGCATTGCGATCGGCGGTGACCTTGATGTTGTTCGCCTGGAAAGTGCCGTGCACGTCGTGGCAATCGCTGCAGCTAACCGCTCCTTCGTTGACCGGATGATGGAAGGGCATGTCGAACGCCGCCTTCTGGTCGGAATGGCACTGGAAGCAGAGCTTCGGCTGTTCGGCCTTCAGCAGATGCTCCGGCGTCTCGGAATCGTGGACGTTGTGGCAATCGAGACAGCCGACGTTAGCTTTCGCATGCGGGGAGCGGTCGAAGTTCGGGTGCGTGCCGGCGTGGCAGCCCAGGCATGTCGCACTGGCGTCTTTGGCGCTCAGTTTGTCGAAGCGGCGGATCTTCGTGACATCGCCGCCACCCTCGACGTGAGCCTTGCCGGGTCCGTGACAGCTTTCGCAGGTCACTCCTTTACCGGCATGTTCGAGAGCGAGACGGGTGTGCGGATTGTTGGTATCGGTAAATCTTTTGACGACATCCGCGTGACAGGTGGCGCAGGTCTCCTGGCCGACGAAATCCGTCGCATCCGCTGCCGCCTTTGGTTGGGAAGCTACGGCTTGCTGCTGGCCTGCGCCGGCAGCGAGCGCCAGCCTGGTTCCTGCGAACCCGGTCAGTAGCAGAAGACACGCGATGCTGCTTAGAAATCGACGCATGCGTATTCACCTCGCACAGCAAGCGGAGAGTTTCGGTGGTGCCTCCCCTGGCTCGCTGAAATTACGGCTATGTAACTCGTGGAGAATACGGGTGTCCCGTTACAGGACACAGTGATCTAAATCACAGAGCGACATTACTTACGTTGCAGTGATTTGAATCACTTAGCTTCGGTTGGCGCGAGACAGGCCGTAGGGGCCGGAATTGCGGGGATCTCGATCTCTCGACCGCCCAGAAGTTCTGCGGAATCAACGGTCGATGCCGAAGAATGGCGTGCTTTCGGTATTGGGCGGCGCAGTCAGGGGGTGTGATTACTTTGGTTCGCGCGTTACGCGGTGATTGCGGATATCAGCGGGAGGACCACTTCCGTTTGTGACTGCTCCATCTCGCTGGACCACTCCTGCACCTGGCGGATCGCGCTCTCGACCAGCGCCGCAAGCGCGGCACCCACAGTCGCGGTCAATTGTGTGCCCCAGGCGATCACGTCAGGCTGAACGCCCAGGACGACGATTTGATGGGGCGCGCTGGCACTCAGCCGCATGGCACCGATGAGGTCGGAAAATCCCAGCAAGTGCACGCTCTTCGAGATGGGCAGATCGGCGATGTCCTCTCCCTCGAATCGCAACAACGTTCCCGGAGCCGCACCGGCATCGATGGCGTCGATGGCCAGCAGACGCGTGATGCCGTCCAGGGGATACAGCAAGTCGAGTCCCAGGGTACCGCCTTCAATCAGCGAGACAGAGCGCGGGAGGCGCGGGTCGGCCCGGAGCTGCTCAAGAGCCAGCATGCCGACGGCGTCGTCGGTGCGCATCAGATTCCCCAGCCCCAGAACCGCGATGCGGGGAGGCATCTATCGATCCCAGTCTCGGGTGCGATGGATTTTGCGCTTGCTGAAGAGTTGCTGTGGCTCGAGGCTGGCGATTTTCAGTTCTTCGTCGATGGTTTCGTCATCGACGAATTTGTAACCGCTGAAGATACTTTCCATCTCCGCGTTCCTCTCCGTCATGGCTACCAGCACCGCGCTGTAAACGTGGTGGATGAAGAATGCCATGAGGAAGAACAGGAAGAGGAAGTGGATCATCCGGATCCACTGGATGTCGATGACGCGCGGAATCCATCCCACGAAGAAGCGCAGGGTTGGCGAACCCTCGACGGTGGCAAAGAGCACCAGACCGGTGATGCATTCGCAGGCGATGAGGAAATAGACAACGATGTAGGTGAGGCCGGCGAGGGTATTGTGGCCGATCTGCTCGAAGGGTTTGCGCTGCTGGAAGGTGTAGTAGCGGAACATCGCCTTGAGGCTGCGCCGCTGGCGCTGGGTGAGTGGCAGGAACTGACGCCACCGCGCCCAATGATTGCCGGCGAAGAACCAGTAGATGCGCACCATAAGCGCGCCGATCAGCTCAAACCCGGCCAGCTCGTGGATGAAGCGCACCGTTCCCATCGTCCACTGGCGCGGGCCAGGAAAGATGAGGAAGGGGTGGTTCATGTAGAGGCCGGTCCATGTAAGCACGGTGACGGCGGCTACGATGCCCCAGTGGCTCAGGCGAACAGGCAGTTCCCAGACGTAGACAGGGACGAGATGCTCTTCGCCAACGGCGGCGTGCTTTTTCGGAGGAGCGGGACGGACGATGGCCGCCATCACCGGCCTCCCTGCAGCACCGCCTCGGCCACAGGATCCGGAGGAAGCGACGTGGATCCCTCCGGTTCCCTCACAGCCACAACATTACGGCCGTAGCTGCGTCCCTTGCCGTCGACCACGTGCACAGCGCAAGCCAGGCACGGGTCGAAGGAATGAACCGTGCGAAGCACCTCAAGCGGGCGCTCCGGATCGGCGATGGGCGTATTGATCAGCGCAGCTTCATAAGCGCCACGCTGGCCGTGCGCATCGCGCGGTCCGGCATTCCAGGTGGAAGGCACGATGGCCTGGTAGTTGACGATCTTCTTGTTCTCGATTTCGACCCAGTGTCCGAGCGAGCCGCGCGGCGCTTCTTCGAGTCCGAAGCCGGCGCAGGATTTAGGCCAGCTCTCGGGATCCCATTTGTCACCGTTGTGGATACGAATGTCGCCGTGCGCCATGTTGTCGTCGAGCTGTGCGATCCATTCGGGCAGCTTCTCGACCACGATGTCCGCCTCGATGGCGCGGGCAGCGATGCGGCCGAGCGTCGAGTAGAGCGCTGTGGGCGGCGCGTTGAACTTCGCCAGCACCGCATTCACGGTTTTCTGTACCTGCGCGTCGCCGGAGGCATACGCGATCAGCGTGCGCGCCAGTGGACCCACTTCCATCGGCTTGTCGTCGTACCGCGGCGACTTTAGCCACGAATACTTGGCATCGGTATCAAGCTGCTGGTAAGGCGGCTTCGGGCCCGAGTACTTCGGATTGGTCTCTCCCTCCGCGGGACGACGGCTGGCCTGATCGCCGACCGAGTATTCGTACCAGGAGTGGGTGACGTATTCGGCGACTTTGCCGGGATCGACCGGATGCACTTTGGACAGATCGCGACCCATCAGTATGCCGCGCGGAAAGAAGTAATCCGCCGGGTCGTTGATGCTGCCGGAGGGGAAATCGCCGTAGGCCATGAAGTTCCCGAGGCCTTCGCCGTAGCCGAACCATTCCTTATAGAAGCCGGCGATGGCGAGGACATCGGGAACGTAGACCTGCTGGACAAAGGTTTTGGCGCGAGCCGCAAGCTCATTGAAGAGCGTGATGCGCTCCGGATTGATAACGGCTTCCGGCTCGTTGCCATCGATTGCGGTAGACATCCCACCGACCAGATAAGTCTGGAGGTGTGGATTTTTACCGCCCAGGACCGCGTGGATGCGAATAAAGTCCCGCTGCATATCAAGCGCTTCGATGTAATGCGCGACAGCGAGCAGGTTCGCTTCCGGCGGCAGTTGGTAAGCAGGGTGTCCCCAGTCACCACTGCTAAAGAGGCTCAACTGCCGGCTGGCCACAAGGGCCTTGACGCGGTCCTGGACACCCTTAAAGTAAGTAGCGCTCGACTTCGGCCATTCCGAGATGGACTGCGCAAGCTGCGAAGTCTTTGCCGGATCGGCTTTAAGGGCGAGGGTCACATCGACCCAGTCGAGCGCGTGAAGATGGTAGAAGTGAATGACGTGATCCTGAACGTTCTGCGCGCCCGCGATGATGTTGCGGACGAGCCGAGCGTTATCGGGAATATTGATGCCGAGAGCGTTCTCGACGGCGCGCACCGAAGCGAGCGCGTGGACGGTGGTGCAGACTCCGCAGATGCGCTGTGCCCAGATCCAGGCTTCACGCGGGTCGCGGCCGCGCAGGATGAGCTCAATGCCACGGAACATGGTGCCGGAGCTCCAGGCGTCGGTGACGCGACCTCCGTTGACCTCCGTCTCAATGCGGAGGTGGCCTTCGATGCGGGTTACGGGATCAATGACGACGCGTGCCATCTCAGTGGACCTCCGTCGTTGGTTTTTCTGTCTTTGGCGCTTCTTTGGCGGCGACCTCGTCTTCGCCTGGATGGAAGTGATCGCGGACAACGTGTCCGACGGCGTGGGCCGCGGTAGCTGCGGCGACTCCGGCGACGACCGTCCAGCCGATCTCGCCGGCGGTCACATCCACGCCGAAACCAGCCGGATGCGGCAGCCGTTCGTAGAAGGGCGATTTCGTATCCCAGAAGCGTGACGATGCGCAGGCGATGCAGCCATGACCGGCTTTCACCGGCCAGCTGGTGGAGTTATTCCAGCGCACCGTTGGGCAGTTGTAATTCGCCTCGGGTCCCTTGCAGCCCATTTTGAAGAGGCACCAGCCCTTGCGATGGCCTTCGTCGCCCCATGCCTGCACATAACGACCGGCGTCGTAGTGGGCGCGCCGCTCACATTGGTCATGGATCAGTTGGCCGTAAGCGAAGAGCGGCCTGTTTTCCGGATCGAGCGCTGGCAGTACGCCAAAGGTGAGGTAATGCACCAGCACCGCGGCGGTGTTCACCGGGTTGTGCGGGCAGCCGGGCAGATTCACGATTTTGATCCCGGGCACCGCTTCGTGCAGGCCGACTGCGCCGGTGGGATTGGGATTCGACCGTACCAGGCCGCCGTCCCACGCGCAGGCGCCCACGGCGATGGTCGCGGCAGCACCGCCGCAGACCTCGCGGGCAATATCGAGGGCGGTCCGTCCGCCGATGGTGCAGTAGACTCCGTCGTCCGCGGTGGGAATAGCGCCTTCCACGACAACCAGGTACTTCCCTTTTTCCTCATCGACTACGCGCTTCAGGGCTGCTTCAGCATGCTTGCCGTAGCCTGCCATGATGGTCTCGTGGTACTCGAGCGAAAGCGTCTCGAGAACGATGTCTTCAATGGTCGGGTGGGGCGAGCGCAGCATCGATTCCGTGTTGCCGGCGCAATCCTGAAACTCCAGCCAGACCATCACAGGCTTGCGCTGCTGGCCCAGCGCCTTGGCGATAGTCTGAGTGTAGGCTTCCGGCAGCGCCAGAGTCGCGGCCATCGTGCCGCAGAACTCCATGAAACGTCTGCGCGAAATGCCGCGCCGTCGACATGTATCCAGAATCGATTCTTCTGTGGCCATTCGGCCCTCCTGTCTGCGTTTCGGGGACCCTGGAGATTGCAGACAGACCGTACTTTTGGAGAAAAACGCTTGTATGTGATTCACATCACCAGACGCGTAGCTCTCGTTTCGCTCCGGCCTCAGACATTAAGCACCCGGGGGCGCTGATTCTCCGGTGATCTCCGTCACAGCCGCTTGTGCCGGGAGTCACAGACCCATTTTGGGAGCGGCGCGAGACTCTCCGGCAGGAGGTTTTTCATCATGAAAACCCTCGACAAGATTGTTTCCAGCAAACGCTCCTTTGTGGTCCCGGACAAGATCCTGGTGGCGACCGATCTGGGCGACACGGATTATCTGATTCCGCATGCCGTGGCGCAGGCCCGCGCCTGCGGGAGTTCATTGACCCTGGTGCATGTGATACCTCCAGGACAGGCGATTCCACTGGACGCCAGCGCCATCCCGTACCTCGACGTAGCGGAAATGAAGCAGGAGGCGGAGCAAACGTTAAACCGCGTTGCCGCCCAGGCGCAGGCCAGCGGTATTCCCTGCGACGTGATCGTGATGGAAGGCAACCCGCGCGAACAAATCACGGCACTGGCGCGCGAAACCGATGCTGGCCGGATCATCGCCGGAACCCACGGCCGGCGTCATCTGAAGAAGTTTCTGCTCGGTTCCGTGGCCCACGAGATTCTTCGTTCCGCCGAGGTTCCGGTTTGCACTATCGGCCCGCACGCGCATGAGGCCTCCTCCTTCGGCGCGCCGCGCAGGATCCTGCACCCTGTGTCGCTGTGTGCTGGATTTGAAAACAGCGCCCGCATGGCCATTGAAATGGCGCAGTTCTACCGGGCGGACATTACGCTGCTGCACGTGCTGCCACGCACGATACACGGCCAGCCGGACGCCGATCGCGTGGTGGAATGGACAACATCGGAACTGCGGCGAGTGATTCCCGAAGAAGCACCGCTGTGGACTCAGGCGACCGTGCAGGTGGAGATCGGCGAAGTCGTCGAGGAGGTTCTGAACGTTGCGGCCGAGCTCAGCGCCGACCTGATCGTTTTGGGCGTGAACAACGATGCCTCGTTCTGGCCGATCCGCGGCGATGACACGGTGTACAGCATCATCTCTCAGGCGAAATCGCCGGTGCTGAGCATCCGGCATACGCCGGGACTCGGCTCGTAAGAATCGCGCCAGGTAACTACCGGCTTCGGGCCGGGAAGTTCCGATCTGCTCATCCGCGGATGCCCACGACCGAAAGCATCCGCCCGGTGAACCCCTGCTCGGCGCGGTAAGAGAAGTAGCGGTTGTTCTGGCAGCGGGTGCAGTCTCCGATGACGGTGATGGCGTCCGCCCGCAGGCCAGCGTCGAGCAGCTGGCGCCGGTTGGCTTCCATCAGGTCGAGGTGCAACGAGGGTCCGATATTGCTGTGCCCGGGTGGGCGCTGGGTCAGGAAGAGCATCGGATATTTTTCCCGGATTGGGTCGGAGTCCGAGACTTCGCGAAACAACTCCGGTGCATAGGGGAACTGCGAGGAGAACTCAGTGCGGACCTCTTCACCTACCGCATAGCAGCAGGCGCCGATGCCGGGGCCGATGGCGGCAATCAAATCCTTCGGGCAGCTGCGAAACTGCATTCTCATTTTCCCCACGCCGTTTTCGACGATCCGCTTCACCGTGCCGCGCCAGCCAGCATGGAAAGCGGCGACGGCCTTTTTCTTCACGTCAGCGATCAGCACGGGAATGCAGTCCGCGGTTTGAATCGCCAGCAGGACGCCGGGGGTGTTGGACATCAAGCCGTCGCCCTTACAGGGTTCCGCGTCCTGTGCGTCCCGGCGTCCGACGTTTCGCACGCTGGAGGAGTGAATCTGCTTCAGCGTGATGAGCTTCATGGATGGCGGCGCGACCAGGGCCTCCAGAAGGCGCCGGCGATTCTCGAGAACGTTGTCGCGGGTATCCGCCGGTGTGAAGCCGAGGTTCAGCTCACCGCTGCGCTGTGCCGGCCGATATGCGGTGGTCACGCCGCCGGTGCGGGTGCTGAAGCCGTGCAACAGCCACGGCCAGGTATTCCATGCTGGGACGCGAACGATCTCGATGCGTGATTTTGCAACACGCCGGGCTGGTTGGGGGTGCGGTTCCGCGGGGCGCGCTCGCCTCGGCGCCCGATCCCGCTCAGCTCCGCGCTGCACGTGACGGCCCGATGCGAGACCCACTTTGCGGAGCAGCTCGTCGGTGACCTCAACATCAGAAGCGGCGCGGGAGAGCGGCATTCTCTCTATTTTACCCGCGAGGAATGACTGCGCAGTTTGGGCCGGGCGAGCTGGGCCGTGGCTCGACTCTGAGGCTTGGGCTTCACGAGTCGAAGCTTCACGAGTCGAATGAATTCGAACCCTAGTGGGGCAGTTCGGCGGCGTAAATATTCGCCGTCGACATGCGTGCGCTCACCAGAGGAACATCGCCAGGAGCGAGCCCCGCAAATCGGTAGTCGACAACGTTAGCGGAGCGGAGATCGTGCAGGTCGGCGACGCGTTCCACCTGGCCGGTCCTGATCGACACCTTATAGATAGGCTGATCGGCCTGTGCGAAATCGTGAAAGAAAATTGCGCTGTCGTCGTGGGACCAGCTGGGGTCGGCGATATTCTGCTCGGCCAGCAACCGCCAGGTTTTCGCCGCCACATCGAAGAGCATTAGCTTCTTCTGATCGATGGAGAGCGCAGCAATGTACTTGCCATTGGCCGACCAGCGCGGGCTGAAAAGGCCATCGGATCCCGGCAGCTTCGTCATGGCTTTCGTCGCCAGATCGACCAGATAGATGGCCTTGGGTTGCGCAGCCTCAGCCATCAGGTCAGGCAGACGCCCGAAGACCAGCATCTTTCCGTCCGGCGACCAGTCGGGATCGGCCTCGCTGCGCCCTTCGTTTAGGACCTCCTGCAGGTGCCCGCCGTCAGCGTCCATGGTGTAGACCTTCCAGGGTTTGCCCGGTTGCCGTCCCATCAGGACAAGCTGGCGCCCGTCCGGCGACCAGTGCATCATGAAAACCTGCATGGGCCGGCCGGTCAGTTGCAGGCGCTCCGATCCGTCGCCGCGACTGCGCCAGAGCGAGTCGTCGTCCTGGCGAATCCACGCAACTGAGTCGGCATTGCGGGAAAACTCCACGCGTCGGGCGATACTGAGCCCGGTGCCCGAGGGCATAAAGATGCTGGCGCCGCGGTCGTAGCGCAGCAGCTCCGCTTGCGTGTTCAAGCCGATAAAGAAGGTCCGGCGCCCGCCGCGCTCGATGATGGGCGCGCGATAATCGAGCGGCCCGTTGGTGATGGGAATGGGCTTGTCCGATCCACCGAAGAGGCCGCCGCGCTCCGGAATCGCCCAGATATTATTGCTGCCGGCGCGCGCCGACTGAAAAACATAGTATCGGCCACTGTCAGTCCAGCTGCCGCAGCATTCCGCCGCCGGCAGACTGTTCCAGTTCTCCAGCAACATGTGCGCGCCGCTGCCGTCGCTGTTTACCTGCCACAAATTCGACGTGTGCGTCTCGCTGTTCAGCAACGTCAGCCGCAGGCGATTGCCGTCCGGCGACCATCGCAGCCAGAAGGAGCGGCCGGGAAGAGTCGCCAGCTTGCGGCTCTCGGTTCCATTGTCGCGCGCTATATAAAGGTCATCGCCAGTGGCGTAGAGGATGCGTTGCCCGTCGGGCATCCACGCCGCATCGTGCGCGAGGATACCGGGGATGCGCCGCGCCGTCCCGCCGGTCGTCGAAACAATCCACAGTGACTGCTCAGCCGCCGTCGCCAGGTGATTGCGCAGCAGCAGACGCGATCCGTCCGGCGATATATCTCCCAGCGATGGAGCGGCCAGTTCATCGGGAAGCGGCAGCGTGCTGGTCTCGCCGTCCGCGATGAGCGCCTGGGCCAGGACTCCCTGGCCGTTTTCGATCTGCGGAAAATAGATGCGGGAGCCGTCGGTCGCGGTTCCCGGAAAACTTTCGAAGAGCGGATCGCCGGGTGAAACCCGGCCTGAAAACGTTATCTGGCTGATGAGTGGCGGACCTGTCCAGGAAGTCCGCATCCGCAAGCCGGCCAAAAAGCTGCCGGCGACCAGCAGCACCGCGGCGCTCGCTGTTGCCACCGCGCCGATACGCGCTCTCTGCGAATGGGTCGCACTCGCTGACGCGGACGGGTGCGGGTCGACCAGGGCAATCTCGTCGTGCGTGGTCTCCTGGTTTTCCTGGGTGCTGCCGCCAGCGTCGGCTCCCCGGCTGGATCTCTCGTCGTGCCGGATGCCGGCGACCGTGACCGGGGCAAGGAATCGATAGCCGCGGCGCGCGAGGGTCTCGATGAAGCGGGGATTCTCCGCTGAGTCTCCCAGCGCCTCTCGCAACTTGTTGATAGCGGTTCCCAGGCTGTGGTCGAAATCGACGATGGTGTCCGTGCCCCAAAGCCTCTGCTGAATTTCTTCGCGAGTCACCACTTCACCCGGACGCTCCAGCAGGCAGATCAACACCCGAAAAGGCTGGGCCTGGAGTCGAACGCGGGTGCCCGATTTGCGCAATTCTCCAGACTCGGCGTCGGCCTCGAAGAGTCCGAAGCGAAATCTGCCCGCCGTCTTTTCCTGATGTTCAACGGGGACCGGCATATTTATTGTCCCGTAACTGGGGGGGACACTACGTTGTACCCCCGTTGATGCACCCGGGTCAATGTCCGCCGGTCATTTACTAATGGATGAGACCGCGTTGTATGTTCCTGAAATTCAGGGGCTTGACTGGTGATACAGATTTGACGCAAAAAAGGCTTGCTGTGCATTGCGGGTCGTTGCTTCGGGCGAGTCTAGTTCACGCTGGCTCCGGGGGATTTCCAGAGGGATAGGTCAGATCTGGAGCAGGTTTCACAGTTTTGGGAGGCAACAAAATGATTTCGAAAAACGAGAATTCCGGAAGAGTCTGGTTTGGCGTCCGCCGGCTCGGCATGCTTGTAGCGGCAGTCGCTGTCGCGCTGCTTGCCGGCCAACTATCCGCGCAGTCGGATAACGGCAGCATCGTCGGGACAGTGACCGACCCAACGGGAGCGGTGATCCCGAGTGCCACGATCGGCGTGACCAATCTGGGCACCGGGCTGCAGTTTCAAGCCACGTCAGACGACTCGGGCGAATTTCAGATCTTCGCTGTGCCGCGCGGCTCGTATAAGGCCGAGGTCAAGGCGCAGGGCTTTCAGAGCCAGGCGGTGAATTTCGCCGTAGAAGTGGCAACCGCGCAGACCCTGATCTTCAAGCTGACGCCGGGCGCGCTGAGCACGACCGTGGAGGTCACAGCTGCCGCACCCTTGTCCGACACGACCAACGCGACGATCGGCGAGACCATCCAGGGCGAGCAGGTGACCGAGCTGCCGCTCAACGGGCGCAACTTTACCGGCCTGGCTTTGCTCGCTCCGGGTGTCACCCGCGGCGTTTATGGAGATGAGTCAAGCGGCGTCAGCGGCAATTCAGAGACCTTCCGCGACAGCGAGAGCGGCGGCGCGGCGCTGTCTGTCAACGGTCTTCGTCCCCAGGCGGATAACTTCCTGCTGGACGGACTGGACGACAACGACTCACTGCTCAATACGATCCTGATCTTCCCCAATATCGACGCCACCCAGGAGTTCAAGATCGACACCAGCGTGGCCCCGGCTGAATACGGCCGTGCCGGCGGCGCTATTGTGGCCAGCTCGATCAAGGGCGGCACCAACGACATCCATGGTTCTGCTTTCTGGTTCTATCGCAGCGGCAACTTCGATGCGAATCCGGACTACCGTTTCCTGGGTGCGTCCGCGAGCCCGAATCCCGCTTTCAACCGCAACCAGCCTGGTTTCTCGATCGGCGGACCGATCATCAAGAACAAGCTGTTCGGTTTTGGTGACTATCAGGCGTTTCGCGAAAATCAGCCGCAAAACTCGTATTTTGTGACTGTTCCGACCGCCCTCATGCGCCAGGGCAACTTCAGCGAGCTGCTGAATAACAGCCAGGTCGACGGACAGTTCACAGATCCATACTGTCTTGTGCACCAGAAGCTACCGGCCCCTGGAAATGGGCAACTTTATAACCCGATGAACTGCACGCCCATTCCCGGTGACAACCCGACCGCCGCCGGTATTCCGGAGAACGCCGCGGCCCTGAAGTACTTCAACGCCTATCCGACGCCCACCCGCGCCGGCGTGGTCAATAACTTCCTCACGCACAAGCAGGAGTTCGTCCACTACAACACGTTTGATGGGCGTTTCGACTGGAATGCGTCGTCACGGGACGAGGCCTTCGTCCGCTTTAGCTACGACAACTCGGCCTTCACCGAAACTCCGGAACTCGGCACGCTGCCCTCCGGATTCGGCACCGGCTCCTCTTATACGCATGCCCGTGCCTGGGGTCTGGGCTACACTCACAGCTTTGCCCCGTCGCTCGTCAATGAGCTGCGCGTCGGCTACAACCGCGACGACTACGGCTATCAGCCGCCGTTCTACGGAGACGCGCTCTCCGCGGGACTCGGGATCGTGAACGCCAACCGCAATCAGGAAACCAGCGGGGGCGCTCTCATCGGCGGCAACAGCGGCATCGATTACACCGGCGACTACGGCCTGTATGCCGTTCCGCAGAACACCTATGAGATCAACGACAGCGTCGACTGGGAGCACGGTCATCACTCCTTCAAATTCGGAGCGACCGGCATCCTGCGCAACATGGAGTACTTCCGGCCCATCGCCGGTAAGGGCTACTTCAACTTCGGCAACGGCGACTTTACCGGGTTTCCGACAGCAGAAATGCTGCTCGGCTTCACCGACTCGTATTCGATCGGCGCGCAGAACGGCTTCTTCAGCAACATTTCCTGGGAGAACGGCTTCTTCGCGCAGGATGAGTGGCGCGTGCGCCAGCGGCTGACGCTGCAACTGGGCCTGCGCTACGACGTCATCACGTGGCCCTACGAGGCGCAAAATCGGCAGGCTTCGTTCGATGTGGATCCCACCAGTTCGACCTACGGCCAGGTGCTGATCGCGGGGCAGAACGGGGTCTCCCAGACGATTGAGAACAACAACTACGGCAACTTTGCTCCACGTGTTGGCTTCGCGTACGACCTGCGCGGAGACGGCAAGGAAGTCATCCGCGGAGGCTACGGGATCTTCTATTTCCCGGATTACGGTGGCATCAGCAACCAGCTTGGCCAGCAGATCCCCTTCGGGGGGAGCGTTGGCTATAACGCGAACATCGGCTACTGCGTCACTTTCACCGGCCAGACGCCCGCGCTTGGGGCGGCCTTCGGCTGCGATGAGTCCGCGCAGCAGACCACCCCGCTGCCGGCACCCGGCTTCCCAGGCTTCAACCCGGCCAAGCCGCCGGCTGGATTAAGCACCCTGGCAGTGAACCGCAACAACCAGAACCAGCAGATCCAGGAGTGGAATCTGCAAGGGGATCAGCAGCTGAGTAAGTACGACGTGATCGATCTAGCCTATGTTGGCACTAAGTCGGATCACCTCTCCACTTATTACCCATATAACATCTATCACTTTGGGACGGGGCTGCAGAACTTCCCGACATTTGGCTCGATTACCTACAATGAGTACGGCGGGACTGCCAATTACAACGCACTCCAGCTGCAGTACCAGCACCGTCAGGGCACCAACCTTCTGGCTACAGGCTCGTATGCCTGGTCGCACACGCTCGATGATTCGCCGGGCTCGGCCCAGGGATCAACAGCGGCGCTGTACTATGACCCGCAGGCGGACTATGGCAACTCACTGAACGATCAGCGCCAGGTTTTCAGTTCGTCGATTCTCTACAAGCTGCCCTTCGGGCAGGGCAAGCATTTCCTCGGTGGCGTCAGCTATCCTGTGAACCTGTTTGTTGGCGGCTGGCAGATTAATGTCATCGGCCGCATCGCCACCGGAACGCCCATCGATCTATCGGTGGGTGGAACCTCCACGGCGGATCGCCCGGACCTGGTCGGGGCCATCGGCTATCCCAAGAGCATCAGTGGCTACTGGTTCAACCGGAGCGCCTTCACGGCTCCCCCGACGGTGATCGCCAACGGCCAAACCGTGTTCACGCACCTGGGCACGCTCCCTCGCGATCAGGTGTTCGGACCGGGACAGCGCGCGGCGGATCTGTCCCTGCAGAAGAACATCCAGTTCACGGAGCGGTATGTTCTCGAACTGCACGGTGACGCCTTCAATGTGACCAACACGCCGCAGTTCACTAATCCGGACGGAGGTTTGACGGATGCGAACTACGGCCGAGTGACAGGTACACAACTGGATTCGCAGCGCGAGATCCAGATAGCAGCCCGCTTCACCTTCTAACCATCGCAGCAAGCACCGCGCCACGGTGTAACCTCCCGCCGTGGCGCAGCTTTTCCGCACATTTCGAAACTGCTGGCCTGAACCAGCAAGAGGTGACGCCATGAAGGGCTCCGGGAGGCTGCTTGCTCTTGCTGCGCTTTTGCTGGCCAGCGGTGGATCTGCAATCGCGGCAACCGGCCCATCCGCGGTTGATACACCTCCGGCCTGCGTCGAAGCGCAGACGGCAACCCCACCGTGCGTCGATAAGGTTGACCCGCCTGATTGGTGGATCGACTTACCTTCTCCCATGCTCCTTTTTCACGGCACCCATCTCGCCGGAGCTAAATTCTCGATCTCCAGCCAGGGCGTCTCGATCTCCAGCTCTCAAATTTCCGCAAACGGGCATTATGCTTTTGTCTGGCTCTCGCTCAAAGGCGCGGGGCCACAGTCGATTCACATCCGCGTGACCGCTTCGGGCGGATCCATTTCGGTTCCGTTCCGCTTCGATCGCCGCACATCGGCGCCGCACGCCGGATTCTCTGCGACAGACGTCATGTACCTGATCATGACGGACCGCTTTGCCGACGGCGATCCGTCGAACGATCCACAGCCATCAGAGAGAGACTTGCCGCGGGGTTGGCATGGTGGCGATTTTCGCGGCATCGGGCAGCATCTTGATTACCTGCAGCAGCTCGGCGTGACCACGCTCTGGACCACACCGGTCTACGACAACGACGGCGGAAGACAGGCTTACCACGGCTACAGCGCCACCGACCTCTACCGCACCGATCCACATTTCGGCACGATGGGCGACCTGCGTCAGTTATCTGACGATCTCCATCGCCGCGGTATGAAGCTGGTTCTCGACACCGTTCCCAATCACGTGGGCGCCGCTCATCCCTGGGCGACAGATCCGCCCACTCCGGACTGGTTCCACGGTACGCGCGCCGATCACCGTATCGCCAGCGAGCGATTTCAGGCTGTCATCGATCCGCATGCTACCAGGGAGCAGTGGCGCGACGTCACCGAAGGCTGGTTCGCCAATGTGCTGCCCGATCTCAACCAGGAGAACCCTCGGGTCCGCCAGTACCTTATCCAGAATGTGATCTGGTGGATTGAGAGCACCGGCGCCGATGGGCTTCGCTACGACACCTTCCCCTATGTCGGCCGCGCCTTCTGGCAGGATCTCGACAGAGAATTGCATGGACTCTACCCGGGGCTGACGACAGTTGGCGAAATCTTCAATCCCAACCCGGTCATCACTTCGTATTTCGCCGGAGGCGTTGTTCACGCGGGCGTCGACACGGGACTTTCTACGCCGTTCGACTTTCCCACTTACTTCGCACTGCAAAACGCGTTTTCTCCTCACGACGGAGCTACAGCTGTTGCAACTCCTCATGACGGCATGGCGGGGCTTGAGGATATTTTGCGCGATGACTGGCTCTACCCGCACCCGGAAAGGCTGGCGATCTTTCTCGGCAATCACGATACGGTGCGCTTCCTTAGCCAGCCGGGCGTGAGCGTGGCCGATTTGAAACTCGCGTTTGCGCTGCTCGCCACGCTGCGCGGGATGCCGCAGATTTACTCCGGCGACGAAATCGCCATGCGCGGCGGCGAAGACCCTGACAACCGGCACGATTTTCCTGGCGGCTTTCCGGGTGACGCCGCGAATGCGTTCAGTGCCGCTGGCAGAACACCCGAGCAGGCCGATGTCCACGACTGGGTGGCATCACTCCTGCAGTTCCGGCAACATCATCCAGCCCTCGCGACGGGCGCGCAGCAGGATATTTTCTTCGACGAATCGGCGTTTATCTTTGTCCGCACATCCGATTTGCAAAAAGGATGTGGGGTGGGCAGGGGCGAGCATTATCTGATCGCCGTCAACTCATCAGACCAGCCCCGCGAGGTGAAGCTCGATCTCGATCACACCGCTCTCGAAGGATGCAGAGGCTTCACCGGGGATATTGGATCCTCCTCGGTGTTGCACGCAACCGGCTCGGAACTCACCCTCTCCCTGGCCGCGAAGCAGGCGGAGATTTTCGCGGCCCGGTAGTCAAAGTCGAAATCGCACGCCTGGGTACGATATAGTGTTTCGGGCATGATTTTGCACCGCACACCACTACCGCAAGCGCTTCTTTTACCCTGCATGTCGCGAATCGTCCGATGCTATCGGTCTGCTAACCTGTCGGCCCCACTATCCCTAATCTGCTAACTGCATCACTATCGGAGTTATCACTCATGCGCTATTTGTCGAGGTCATTCCTAAGCGCTCCCCTGGCATTCTTTATCGCCTCTGGCTCTGCTCAGTGCACGCCTGTGCACCTTACGGCCGAGCAGGACCACCAGCGCATGATGGGCCTGCTGCACATCCAGTCGCTCCGCCCCGGACCCTCCGGCACGGCGGGCGCGCCGAACGCCACGAATTACGATGAGGACAAGGCCGGGCCATTCTCGAAGGTGCCGGACCCGCTGATCCTGAACAACGGGAAGCGCGTCACCTCGGCGAAGATGTGGTGGAAGCAGGGACGGCCACAGATCGTCAACGCTTTTGATGAGGACGTTTTGGGACGGACGCCACGGGGAATTCCCGCCGTGCATTGGGAAATCGTGAGCACGACCAACGAAAAGAATGGTGACGTTCCAATCATCACGAAGAAGCTGGTCGGGCACGTCGATGACTCGGCTTGCCCGGCTATCAAAGTCGATATCGACGTCACGCTCAGCACTCCCGCTAACGCCGCCGGCCCGGTGCCGGTGATTATGGAGCTCGACTTTCCCGCCGAGTTCATGGCGCAAATGGCCAAACGCTTTCCCAACATGCCTAAACCGACGGGACCTACGTGGCAGCAGCAGGTTCTCGCGAAAGGCTGGGGTTATGCGAGTTACATTCCTACCAGCGTGCAGGCCGATAACGGTGGCGGGCTGACGGAGGGCATCATTGGCCTTGTCAATAAAGGCCAACCTCGTTCGGTGGATGACTGGGGCGCGCTGCGCGCATGGTCGTGGGGTGCGAGCCGAGCACTGGACTACTTCGAAACCGACAAGGCCGTCGATGCAAAGCATGTCGGCATCACCGGCCACTCGCGATACGGGAAAGCCTCTCTGGTTACGATGGCCTATGACCCACGGTTTGCGATTGGCTACATCAGTTCCTCCGGCGAAAGCGGAGCCAAGTTATACCGGCATATCTTTGGAGAACAAGTCGAAAATGTTGCGGGTACTCAGGAATATCACTGGATGGCTGGCAATTTCCTGAAGTATGCCGGACCGCTGAAGACCGATGATCTGCCCGTCGATGCTAACGAGTTGATCGCTCTATGCGCTCCGCGCCCTGTCTTCATCAGTGGCGGAGCGACCCAGGGCGACGGCTGGGTCGATGCCAAAGGAATGTTCCTGGCCGCGGCTGGTGCCGATGCAGTCTACCGGCTGCTCGGTGCACGAGGCCTGGACACTTCAGACTTTCCTCCGATGCTGACGGGACTTACCAGTGGCGCGCTTGCCTTTCGCCAGCACGGTGAGGGCCACACGCCCATGCCGAACTGGCCATACTTTATCGAGTGGGCGGCACGATGGATGTAGCGACTCAGCGTCCGCGGGACGGGTCCGGCGACCGACCTGCATTGAGGTCGATCTGGGTTTGGTCAGAACGCGGCAGACCCGAGGCATAACAGCGATCGTCTTCGGCGTAGGTTTGCCGGCACGCGGCGGTATCTTCCGGCCGGCGCGGAGATTGCGCATACTGCCACACCAACGCTTGCGGGAAGCCGCTCTTTGCGGGGTCTAATCCCCCGGAGGGCACGACACAGCCCGGAGCCGGCGGACATTGGTCGTTCCACACCCAGAGTTTTGCGACGGGGAAGTGGGTTGCGATGTCCTGCGCAGTCGACATCGTCCGAGGTCCCGAAGGCGCAGCAATTCCCGAGCAGTACACACCCGCCTTGTATATCGAGCGATCTACCGCAGCGATCCACGCACCGATGTAATCGGCTTGCTCTGGTAACAGACTGCCGCCTTCCTCCTGATCGAGAAAGATGATAGCTCCGCTCGGAAAACCCTCGATCTTCGCGGCTCTGATCGCGCTCGCGGCATCTTCTCGGCCGAGTTCAGCGCCGTCCTGATCCCTGAGCTGAGCGTCGAGCCTTCCGTCGAACAAGATCAGGAAACCGAAGCCTGCGGCGCGGACGACGCTGCGCTTCCCTACCCAGGGGTTACTGGTCATGCCGGGCGGATCGTTGAGCCAGTAGCCTGTATATGCAAAGCTCCGGTGCAATGCAGGGAGAAGATCGTCGCCTGGATAGCCATTCTTATCGAAACCGATGTAGGTCGACTGCGCGACGGCGGTTAGCGAAGTTATAAGAATCGCTGGAAGCAAAGCAGGATATTTCATCGCAGTTACGACCTGATCCGGGGATTGACCACCATATATAAGACGTCCGTCGCCAGATTCACCAGCACATAGGTCAGTCCCACGGCTAAGATGCAGCCCTGCAGCAGCGGATAGTCGCGATTGGAAATTGCCGAGACGGTCAGCCGTCCAATGCCCGGCCAGCTGAAGATCGTTTCGGTGACGATGGCTCCGGCCAGCAGCGCACCAAACTGCAGCCCGATCAGCGTCAGGACGGGAATCATGGCGTTGCGCAGCGCGTGTTTGTAGACCACAGTCCGTTCCGGCAAACCCTTGGCGCGCGCGGTGCGAATGTAATCCTGGCCAAGTTCTTCGAGCATTGAAGTGCGCACCATGCGCGTGAGAATCGCGGCGAGGGCGCTGCCCATGGTCACGGCCGGAAGTACCAGATGTGACAGATCACCCGCGCCCGAGACAGGCAGCCATCCCAGCTTGATCGAGACGAGGAGAATCAGGATCGGCCCCAACGCGAACGAAGGAAACGAAAGTCCGAGCAGACTTACAACGCTGAGCACGTGGTCGCGCGCCTGGCCGCGATGGAGGGCCGCGGAGATTCCGGCGGGAATCGAAAGCAGCAAAGCCAGAACCAGCGCCGCCGCGGTCAGCTCGACCGTAAATGGATAGCGCACGAGCACCAGGTGCGTCACCGAATCGTTAAGCCGGATGGATCGTCCCAGATCACCGTGCAACACGCCTCGCCAGTAGTGGAGATACTGCGTGCCCAGCGGCTGATCGAGGCCATATGAGTGGCGCAGCGCGGAAATGTCCGCGGGCCGCGCGCCCTCGCCCAGCATCTGCTCCACCGGATCGCCGGGCACGATGTGGATGAGCAGAAAAACGACAGACACAACCAGCCACAACACAGGCAGTGTGTAGCCAAGCCGCATCAGGAGCGATCGCATCAGCCTCTTCATCCGGCCGCCTGCTCTGCGACCGGCTCCAGCTGCTCGATCTTTACCTTGCTGATTCGCCTGCCGCTCATCTCGAGCACCGTAAGACGGCGGCCGTCGTATTCAATGGACTCGCCGCCCTGCGGAATTTTTCCCAGGCGCGTCAGCAGAAATCCCGCCAGCGTCTCGACACCGCCTTCGCGCGGCAAGCGCCAGTTCATCTGCGTTTCCAGATCGCGGAGGCTCACACTGCCATCGAGAACCATGCCTCCGGTCGCGGAAGCCAGCACCGCGCGTGTGCCCACGTCGAACTCGTCTTCCACTTCGCCGATCAGCTGTTCGATGGCATCCTCGACCGTCACCAGGCCCACGGTCGATCCGAACTCGTCGACGACGATGGCGAGGTGCCGTCGCCGCTGCTGGAATTCGTGCAGCAGGTCAAGGACCGGCTTGGTCTCCGGCACCACCAGGACTTCGCGCATTACCTGGTTGAGGCGCATGTCGCTGAGGGGCGCCGTGGAGAAGCGCGTGGCCGCAGTGGCGCGAAAGTGCATGATGCGGCTGATGTCCTTCGAGTAGACCACGCCCACGATGAACTCCGATCCGCGCGACGGATCATAGACAGGTACCCTCGAATGCAGTTCTTCAACGATGCGCGCGCTCGCGTCCTCGATGAGCATGTCGGACGGGAGCGAAAAGATTCTCTGCCGCGGGGTCATGATCTCGCGGGTCAATACCTCGTTCACTTCGACAGCGCGATGAATCAGCGCTTCCTGATAGGCGGGCAGCATGCCCATGCGGCGCGCGGCCGTGGCCATCAGCTTCAGCTCTTCGGGCGAGTGGACGGCGCCTTCCGGCGTCAACGGGGCGCGAAACAGGCGCAGCACCAGAGAGGCGGAGCGGTTCATCAGGCGCACGATGGGCCGCGCGAGGTCGATGAACACGTCCATGGGCCCGGCGATGGCAACGGCCATCTGATCGGCACGCCGGAGCGCCAGCGCTTTCGGCACCAGTTCACCCAGCAGCACATGGAAATACGTGATGAAGGCGAAGGCCAGCGGGACCGCTGCCAGGTGCGCGTAGAGACGCGCATGGGGCAGCGGGACCATGGCCTGCTCAAAGACGCCCGCAATGGCCGGCTCGCCGATCCAGCCCAGCGCCAGGCTGCACAGCGTGACGCCGAGCTGAACGGCCGGGAGAAAATCGCCCAGGTTCTCCTGCAGGCGGCGGACGATGCGGGCGCCTGGGTTGCCCTCGGCAATCAGCTGCTCGATCCGCGTCTCACGGACGCTGACCAGCGCGAACTCCGCTGCCACAAAGAACCCGTTCGCCAGAATCAGGATGACGATGGCGACGCCGTGAAAGAGGAGGAACTCCGACATTGGCTCCGATTCTACGGCGTCACCGCCCGTCGCGGCTTACTGGTTTCCAGCCTCCGTGCTTTTGATAAAGGCTGCCACACGATCGTGCAGTTGCTTCAGGCACTCGTCCTTCACATAGACCATGTGGCCGGACTCGTACCAGTCATATTCGATGTTGCCGGCAAGCTTGGCCGGGATGGGGAGATGCTTGTCCTCGTACATGGCGGCGTAGAAAGGTGTCGCCAGATCGTAGTAGCCGCCGTTCACCATGACCTTAAGCTTCGGGTTCATCGTCATCGCCGCAGCCAGGTCCTGGCTCACGTTCAGGTTAAGGGGATTGCCATTGTGCTTCAGGTCCCAGGGGAAGCCGCCGCCGAAGTCCGCCTCGGGCAGATACGTCTGTCCCTCTCCGTATTTGAGGGTCTGGCGGACGTACTGATTGAACAGCGAGACGTACGCCGACGAGATCGCTGAGCTCTGCGGATCGTAGTCGGCTTGTTCGCTTAAGGGATCGATCGATGGCCCGGTGAATCGCGTGTCCAGCCGGCCGGTGGTATCGCCGGTATCGTCCTGCAGGCTCTTTTCGAATTGTCCGCCGGAGATGCGCAGGTCGCCTTTCACCAGATAGTCCACCGGCAGACCGGTGTACTCATGCAGTTTCGCGGCGATCGCCTGCTTGTCGGACAGGCTCAGGTCGGTGCCCTTGGCCAGCGCATGCGCATAGTCGCTCATCGCGAACTCTTCCACTTCTTTCAGGAACGAGTCGAGATCCGTGTGATCCTGCGGCAGCTTGTGATGGTAGCGCGCCGTCGCTGCATAAGTGGGCAGCGCGAGTTCATAGGTAAGGTCGATACCTGGATTTGAGTGGGCCGCGTCGATGTCGGTGGTGAAGTTGAAAATCTGCGAAAGCAGAATGACGCCGTTCAGGTCGATGTCTTTCTCGTTCTCGAGCATGTTCGAGAGCACCGAGGAGCGCGTCGTTCCGTAGCTCTCCCCGAAGATATACTTTGGGGAATTCCAGCGGTTGTACTTCGACAGGAAGCGGGCAATGAATCGCGCAAAGGCGTGTCCGTCTTCATCGATTCCCCAGAAGGCTTTTTCCTTGTCCTTGCCGGTCAGCCGGCCAAAGCCCGTACCGGGCATGTCGATAAAGACCAGATCGCTGACGTCCAGCAGCGAGTTGGCATTATCCGTAAGCTTGTAGGGAGCCCCGGGCAGATGTACATCGCTCTCGGTGACTACATGTTTCGGTCCGAGGGATCCCATATGCAGCCACACGGTGGAGCTGCCCGGCCCACCGTTATACAGAAACGTGATGGGCCGCTGTTCGAGATTCGCGTCGCGCTTGAAGTAGGCCACATAAAACATGCGCGCCTGCGCTGGCGCCTGGGTCGCGTCCTTGGCGGCTGTAACCGTCGCAGCCAGATCCGTATCCGGGAGCGGTTTGCCGTCGGGCCCCAGCTGCGCGTCATCGGCGTCCGTCGCACCCACGGTGATCGTCCCCGCCACGGCGTTGTACAGAATGTGCTGTCCGCCCGCGTCCAGTGTTCCCGGCGTTGTCACATCCTGAGCGGGCTTCTCGGCCGGCTTTTCGGCGGTCTTGTCGGCCGGTTTGTCATCGCCCGCTGCGCGCGCGAGGGTGGGAGAAAATGTAACGGCGGCTGCGACTAGCGCTGCCAGCAGGTGAATTGACTTACGCATCCTTGGCTCCTGGGAAAACGGGAATCGGAACAGATCGGGGGAATGCAAAATTATAGGGCCTTCTTCACAGCCGCGCTCAGCGGCGCAACGCTCCGGCTAGTAGACACCTGGGATCAAGCGCTTCGTGGTACGGCTGTAGTCGGCATATTCGGCGCCAAAGGCTCCCAGCAGCGCCTGTTCCTCGATGTGAATGCGGTAGAGGACGGCGAGCGTTGGGGCAATCAGCATCAGCGCCAGGCAGGCCCAGTTCCCCGTGTGCAGACCGACGGCCAGGAAACAAATCTCCAGCCCCAGATACGACGGGTGCCGCACAACACGGTAGAGACCCGAGCGTTGGACGCTTTGTGAGGCGTGGGTCGCCACGTTGACGGTGAAGGACCTGCCAAGCGTGATGATGGCGATGATGCGGACCAGCAGTCCACCCATCATCAGGACGACACTGAAGGGCTTCAACCAGTGTCCGACCTCTATTGCGCGGGGGAAATGAGGTCCGACCCACTCCAGTGCAAAGATCGAGCCGAAGATCACGCCCCACAGGATGAACTGGGTTCCGCGGTCTCGGATTTGGTGCTCGCTGCGGCGAGCTCTCACGAGCAAAGCCAGCAGGATCTCGCCAGCTGCCCAGCCGTACATGAGCCAGGGCCACAGTGTCGCCAGACGCATTCGTCCTCCCGTTTGAGTCCTGGAGACACGATACGCGTGCTTCGGCGGCACGGTTCCCCGGCACAGGTCAAGCCTGCTGGATGAATACCACGGGGCCCCGGCTTTCAGCCTCGTCCCGAGTGGTAAACCGCCCGGAATGAGCCGTGTATGCACTTTGGTGGGAATTCCGAAAATATTCACCATTTAGGCATTGACTGTGGAATTCTCCCGGGCTACTCTGGCCCCAACTTCAACTCATTTGTTGCCGACTGCCAACCCGGTCCTTTCGCTCCGACTGAAGCATCCAATCAGTGTGGAGCGAAGTCCGCTGCGGATGTCAACGATTCGTCCCACAATCCAATTTCAGCCGCGCGGCGCAAGCCAAGCCGCGTTCGGAGGTTTTTCCCTCGCCTGATGAGAAAACATCTCGAGATCACGCCCAATCTTGAGCCCCTGTTCGGGACCCGCGACGAGAATCTGAGACTGATGGAGGATGCTCTCTGTGCGCGCATCGATCTGATATCCGATGCGGTCATGGTGGAGGGTTCTGAAGACGCCGTTGCGCGCGTTGAGCGCATTTTTCAGGATTATGAGGCGCTTCGCCGCCAGGGAATCCTGCTGCAAAATGGCGAGTTGAATGGCATGCTGCGTCTTGTTACCGCGGATTCGTCGGTCTCGCTGCGCAGTCTCGCCGAGAGCGGTAAGCAGCGTTCCGCCGGCATTAAGCGGATGGTGCAACCGCGTTCGCTGAACCAGCGGCTGTACGTGGAAGCCATCGAGCAGGCGGACATGGTCTTTGGCATCGGACCGGCGGGCACAGGCAAGACCTACCTTGCCGTCGCCATGGCCGCCGCGGCTCTGCTGGCCAAAAAGATCAGCCGCATTGTGCTGGTGCGCCCGGCGGTTGAAGCCGGCGAACGTCTCGGCTTTCTGCCGGGGACGCTGCAGGAGAAGGTCGATCCGTATCTGCGGCCGCTGTACGACGCCCTCTACGACCTGCTCGAGCCCGACCGCGTGGACAAGATGCTGGAGCGCAATGCGATTGAAGTGGCTCCGCTCGCCTTCATGCGCGGGCGGACGCTCAATGATGCTTTCATCATCATGGACGAGGCGCAGAACACCACCAGCGAGCAGATGAAGATGTTCCTGACGCGCATGGGCAACAATGCCAAGGCGGTCATCACCGGCGATATCACGCAGATCGACCTGCCCAATCCGCGCAAGTCCGGCCTGGTCGAAGCGATCAACATTCTTGAAGGCGTAGATGGGATCCGCTTTGTCCGCTTTGAGGATGGGGACGTGGTTCGCCACCAACTGGTACAGCGCATCATTCGCGCCTATGAGGGGTTTGGCCGCTCCCAGCCGGAACTGCCGCTGGCGATCGGCGACGACGGAGAGGTCCGCCGCCCCCAAACCCAGTAGCTCTGGCGGGCTTTTCCCCGCGGTGCATCGCGGGACGAGCGACCCCGGTTTTGCAGCGGAAATCAGCGTAACATTGAAAGAGGAGGGCGCATCCGCCCTCCTCCAGTTGTTTTCGTGCATCGGCCACTCCAGAGGCCCGGTTGCACTGGATCATGATTCTGATCGAGCCCACGATACAAGTCAGATTCGGTCGCGCTCTGCGGCCCCGGGTGCTTGCCGCGTTTCTTCGACAGGCGTCGGAGGCTACCCGGCTCGCAGGGGACGTCGACGTGCTGCTGACCAGCGACGCTCACCTCCGTCGGCTCAACCGGGAGTTTCGCGGCAAGGACCGCCCCACGGATGTCCTGTCGTTTCCGGCCCTCGAATCGCTCAATGGGCATCGGCGCATGGCAGGGGACCTTGCCATTTCTGTAGACACTGCGGCGCGCCAGGCAGACGAGCGCGCGCACCCGTTGGCGACGGAGCTGCAAATTCTCATGTTGCACGGACTGCTGCACCTGGCTGGCTACGACCACGAAACCGACCTGGGTAGGATGGCCCGCAAAGAAGCAGCTCTGCGGAGCCGCTTTGGTTTGACAGAAGGCCTGATTGAGCGCAGTGCGAGGCTGGCACCGGGAAAGGCGCCCAGCCCGCGCAGGAGCCGCAAACCATGAGCATCACCTCGGCCCTCCTGATCGCGTTTTTGCTTGCGGTGCTCACACTGGCCTCGTACATTGACCGGCTTTACTCCGAAATGGGAAAATTCCTGGCGCGCGAGTTCCAGGAGAACATCGACCTGTGGGAACAGCGCGTTGAACCGCGCCTGGGAATGAATCGCGAACGTATCACGCTTGGGGCGGCGATTCTCATGCACCTTTCGCTCGCCTTCCTGACCCTGATCTTCGGAATGTTGCTTTTCGATCGTGCACGAGCCGGCGATCGTCCGACCCTGCCGGAGATCGCGCAGGTAGTGCTGGGCATTGTGCTGGTCATCGTCCTGTTCAACCGGCTGCTGCCTTTCGCCTTCTTCACGCGAACGCGCGGGGCGTGGATCGCGCGCTGGCGGTGGCCGCTGCAGCTGCTGCTGTGGCTGGTGCTGCCCATCACTCTGTTCGTACAGTTCCTGCTCTCGATCGCGGCACTGGCCGAAGCACGTCCCCCGGCCAACGGCGAAACCGCCGCTTCCGAGGCTGTCGAGGCACTGATCGAGGCGGGCCAGGAGGAAGGCATTCTCGAGGAAAGCGACCGCGAGCTGGTGCGCTCCGCTGTCGAGTTCGGCGACAAGGTCGTGCGCGAAGTAATGACGCCGCGCCCATCTATCTTTGCCGTGCCCGGCACTATCACCCTGGAACAGCTGCTTGAGCTCCTCCGCACGCAACCGTTTTCGCGCGTCCCGATTTACAGCGGAACGCTCGATAACGTAACCGGCATCGCCTTTGCGCACGACCTGCTGCAGATTTCCGATACCGATGCGCGATCCAAAACCGTGGGAAGCATCCAGCATCCCGCCACCTTCGTCCCGGAGACCAAGCGCGCCAACGAACTGCTGCGAGAGATGCAGCGCGAAAAGCAGCACATGCGCATCGTCATCGACGAATACGGCGGGGTGGCCGGGCTGGTCACCATCGAAGACCTGCTCGAGGAGCTGGTGGGCGCGATCCGGGACGAGCACGAAGACGAGGACAACGCCGCCGTCATCAAGGAGCCCGGCGGTACGTGGGTGGTTCCGGGGAATCTTGAAATCGCGCGCGTGGACGAGATCCTCGGCGGCGTCGAACTGCCCGCGAATCTCGAAGCCACCAGCGTTGGCGGGCTGGTCAGCGAGACGGCGGGCCGCATTCCGCAGTCCGGCGAGGTAGTCGAGGGTTACGGCCTTCGCTTTGAGATTCTGGCCGCCACCGATCGTCGCGTCAACCGTCTGCGGGTTTCACGCCTCGCGGAAGCCGACTAGTCTGAAGACATGAAGATGCGCTCCGGCTTCGTCTCGATCATCGGCCGCCCCAACGCGGGCAAGTCCACGCTGCTGAATGCCCTCATCGGCGAAAAGGTCGCCATCGTCACTCCCAAGCCGCAGACCACGCGCACGCGGATCCACGGCATGGTGGAGGTCCCTGAGCGCAAGGGCAAACATCCGGCAACGCAGATTGTGTTCGTCGACACGCCCGGCATTCATCGGCCGGCGTCGCAGCTTGACCGCAACATGATGCACGAAATCCACGAAGCGCTGATGGCTCGCGACGTTGTGCTGCTGGTGGTAGACGCGGTCCGGAAGCAATCCTTCGCCGAGGAGGCTCCACTCAAGCTCGACCGGACCAGCGAAGAAGCCCTTGCCTTCGAAATGATTCGCAAACTCGACTGCCCTGTCTTCCTGGTCGTCACCAAAATCGACCTCGTGCCGAGGGAAACGCTTCTGCCGCTCATCGCCGGCCTCAGCGCTCTTCATCCTTTCGTCGAGGTGGTTCCGGTCTCGGCGAAGACCGGCGATGGGTTGAAGGTGCTCCTGCATAAGATTGCCGAGTATCTTCCCGAAGGCCAGCGCTGGTTTCCGAAAGACCAGTTCACCGACCAGCCGGAGCGGTTCCTGGTCGCGGAGCTGATCCGCGAACGCATCCTGACGGAAACCGGCGAAGAAGTTCCCTATGCTTCGGCGGTCGTCGTCGAACGGTTCGAAGAGCCGCCTCCTCAAGACTCGGCAAGAAAGAGAAGAACCGGCTCGAGGCCCCCGCTCACGCGCATCTCCGCGGCGATCTACTGCGAGCGTGCGGGGCAAAAGGCGATTTTGATTGGCAAGGGCGGCAGCAAGCTGAAGGAAATCGGTACCGGCGCCCGGCGCGAGATTGAGGCCCTGCTCGGTACGCGCGTCTATCTCGAACTGCACGTTTTGGTCCGCGAGCACTGGCGCGATTCGCGGGTCTTCATCGAATCGCTCGACTGGCGCAAGCAATTGGCGCAGATGGCAACGAAAGAAGGGGCAGAAGCCGAGGAGTAGCCTTCACCTGCGCATCCGGTGATTGGACCCGGAGTTTTATTCAGCGGGCGCTCGAACCATCCGTTTGCGCATCGCCTCGACCTTGTCATGCAACTCCAGCGCCGCGGACTTGCGGTCCGCATGCGCATCGCGCTCGGGAAAAAACTCCACTTCGGCGACGACTCCAGTCCTTCCCAGCGTCTGCAAAAGATGCGGCGTGAAGGGGGCATCTCCGTACCAGCACATCGCGCGCTCTTCCCCTCCCCGCACACGATAGCTGATGGCGGCAGCCGTCATTTCAGTGTGGAGTTGTACTGCCGCCTCCAGCAACGTTGGGTGAAAGCGCAGCACCGCGCTGCCGTCGGTGCTGGTTCCCTCGGGAAAAAGCAGAACGGGGACGCCGGTCTCAAGCGCCGCCGCCATCTGCCTCGTAACCTGCTCCGCGCTGGCGCGACTCTGCCGGTCTAAGAAGATAGTTCCACCGCAGCGGGCAAGCCAACCGAACACCGGCCAGCGCAGCACTTCGCGCTTGGAGACGAAGACGCAGGGCATGGCAGCGGCGTAGACCAAAATATCCAGGTAGCTGAGGTGGTTGGAGCAGACCAGACCCTGCGCCGGCCGCATACCCCGGCTCTCCAGCCGCATACCCAGCCGCCTGAGAATCATCCCGCAGGAAGCGTGGAGCCATCGCGCTCGACGCCAGAGTTCAACAGGAGACCGGAGCCGCACCCGAAGGAAGAAGAACCGAATCCCTGCTTCAGTCAGGCTGACGAGAAGAATCAGAAGGCGCAGACAGGCCCGGCTGGCGCCTGCGATGGTTCCGGACTCGGCAGAAAGCGGTTCCTTGCCGCCGGGGAGAGTTGCGCCAGATCCAGCAGTGTCAGAAAGTCGATCGTTCCGAATTCGCGATCCCATGCCGGTGCGCCGCAGATTCTGGCTCCCACTGCAATATACGTCTTCAGCAGTTTTGGAACCTTGACCTCGACCTGCGTTCCGGCAGCCTCTGCGGGTAGCTCCCAGGACGGTGTCGGCCTGGTGCACAGCGGCTCCGGCGCCAGAAACGCCGCAAGGTGCCGGTACACCGACCATCCCTCCCGAGGATCGCGCGAGTTCAGCGACGAGCAGCCTATGAGGTACCTCAGCTGGTACGACTGCGCGTATTGGGCGATGCCTCGCCACAGGAGCGTCAGTACCTCGCTGGTGCGATGCTCCCGATCAATCGACGCGCGCCCCAGCTCCAGAACCTCGCTGCGAATGCCTTCATAGGGCGAGAAATCGAATTCCTGCTCGCTGTAGTAGCCGAGTTTCTCCGCCGCCGTCCTGCCGGACTGCATGCGGTAAGTGCCTACGACTTCCCGCCTCGAGCGGTCCTCGACGATCAGGTGATCGCAGAAAAGATCGAACTGGTCCCGGTCCAGCCCAGTCTGGTAGGACGCTTCAAGCCCCTCGCCCAGCTCGATGTTAAATACCTTAAACCGCAGCCTGCATGCGGCCTCTCGCTCGGCCAGCGTCTGCGCCAGCCGGATCCTGTACCTGCCCTGCTCCAGTGAAATATGCGGCGTTCGGGGGGGCAATCCCTCCGTTACTGCGGCACCGCCCCCGGCCTGTACGTCAAAAGAACCAGCCACTCCGGGGACCAGCCGGCGCGGCATTTCTACACGTTTAAAACTGTCCACGCCCCGATCATCCTTCACGGGCAGGTAGGGGGATTTTACAGACCCGAGAAAATCGGGCAAATTCTGAATTAATGTAGCTTTTCGGTACAAACAATCCAGCGGCAACACATTCGACGCATGCTTATGGCAAAATTCTTTGTAACAGCTCCTTGAATTTGTTATGGTAGGCGGTGTTGAATCCGTTCCCTGGATTACTGTCCCAAACATACGAGAGAAAAAAAATGACACGCGAAGAACTAGTTGCTGCTGTTGATGAAGAAATCAGTCGCCTCGAGAAGGTGCGCGCCCTGCTGCAAAATACGGGTAGCTCCCGCCTCTCCGCCTCTACCTTTGGCAACCGTCCCCGCAAGAAGCGTGTGCTGAGCGCCGATGCCCGGGCCCGTATTGCTGCCGCTCAGCGGCGGCGCTGGGCCAAGCAAAAAGCAGCTCAGGCCGCCAAGAAGTAGCTTTCGATATTCCGGCGGTTGATGAGACCGCTCCTCGGTTCTTCGCGATTATCGGATATCTATCGGTATTCTGGAAGAATGACCGTGCCCTTTCGCTCCGCCCGCATTGCTCGCGAGGCGTTGCTGTTCTTGTGCGCGGCCGTAGGTGGACTTTGTGGGGCATTCGTCTCTATTGTCCAGGAGCCGGCAGCCATATACTGGAAGTTTCCTGCCGACAACCGGTAGATGAGTTGAACTGCGTCCGAGAGTTCTGTTGAGTTGACCGGACAAAAGTACCGGAACCCAGAAGCTCTACCGTGGGCTGTCCCCGGGGCTTGTTGTCGGCTGCGCCTATGGCGCGGCCTGGACTGCAATGAAACCTGAGATACAAACCGTCTTCTCATTGCAAATGAGGGCTGGAGGGGAGCTACTCAGTTCCCTAGCGATGCCTTTTCATCTCAGCAGCCGGATGGGTTGGATCTTCCTTGCTTTTGTGCTGCTGATCGTCATCGTTGCATGGTTCCTGGCCTGGCGCGCCTTCTCGAGGGCCTTGCTGCGCACACGGGGAGAAAGTTTTCCTGGCGAACTGGCGATGCTGCGCACAGTCCTGGCCAGCGTTCCCGATCTGATCTACGTCAAAGATCTCCACGGCCGCTTCCTGCTGGCGAATCCGGGCACGGCGGAAGCCATGGGCGCCGACTCGATTGAGGAACTGAGGGGCAAGACGGACTTCGACTACTATCCGACCGAAATGGCCGCAAGCTTCTATCAGGATGAGCAAAAGGTCATCGAATCCGGCCAGCCTCTGGTCAGCCAGGATGAGGCTTTCCAGCTAGGCGGTGGCGCCACTCGCTGGCTTCTTACCACCAAGGTGCCTTATCGCGATGCCAGAGGAAATGTTGCCGGGGTCATTGGGATTGGACGCAATATTACCGCCTTCAAGGAGACTGAGGCCGAACTGAAGCGCGCTCGTGAGAACCTGCACTTCCGGGCCACTCACGATTCGCTCACTTCGCTGCTGAACAGGGAGGCCATTCTGGGAATGCTGGAGCGCGAAATTGCCCGCAGCGCTCGTGAAAACGGCGCTACAGCAGTGCTGCTCGCCGATCTGGATCACTTCAAGAATGTCAACGACCAGCATGGGCATCCCGTAGGCGATGAGGTACTGCGCGAGACGGCCAAACGCTTTTTGCGCGCGGTGCGCACTTATGACCTGGTGGGACGCCTGGGCGGAGAAGAATTCCTGGTGATCTTAGGTGGTTGCGCCGCAAAGGAAGCGCTGGCGCGCGCCGACCAGCTGCGCCAGACCATCGAGGCTACGCCCATGTCTACCGCCAACGGACCCATTGCCCTCACCATCAGCATTGGCGTTCTTCACGCCGGAGACTGGGGCTATCCGCCGCGAGAGGATGTACTGCGCGAAGTCGATGTGGCTTTGTACGCCGCCAAGGCCGAGGGACGCAATCGCTGCAAGCTGGCGGTCCCGCCGGCCGATTTGACGCCAGAGAAATGAACCGATCCGCCAACGTTGATCGGAATTAGCAGCTACTTCCTTAGATAAGCATCTGTCCCGGCGATCCAGTCGGCTCGAGGCGGAGTAAAGACATCGAGGTCGAGCGTGTCCTCCAGCGCCTCCGCCTTATGCGGCATGTTGGATGGGATGACCAGCAGCTGGCCGGTGCTCACCGTGATCACGCGGCCGTCTCCCATGGTGAATCGCAGCGCTCCTTCGACGACGTAGGTGATCTGCTCGTTCTCATGGCTGTGCTCCGGCACGATGGCGCCCTTCCGCAGCACCAGACGCGCCAGCATGGCCCGTTCCCCATACACAAACTGGCGATCGATGAGAGGGTTGAGGTGATCGACAGGGATGCTGTCGAAGCCGGAGTATTGCAGCTGTTTTTCGTCTGCCAACTCGGTTCTCCATAGTCCGGTGCGATTCGCTCTGCGCGCCGGGCGCCTCGACTATCATAGGGCGCATGGACACAGGACTGAAAGGCAGGGTCGCCATCGTGGCCGGATCGAGCAGCGGAATCGGCAAGGCCACGGCGCTGGCTTTCGCTGCCGAGGGAGCGCATCTGGCTCTCTGCGCGCGTCGCCAGACAGAGCTGGACCAGGTTGCAGCCGAGGCCCGGAATCGCTTCGGCGTCGAGACCCACACCCAGGCGTTTGACGTCAGCGACAGCGCCGCCGTCCTGAGCTTCGTCGAGTCCACGCACGCGCGCTTTGGACGCATCGACGTATGCGTGCCCAATGCCGGCGGCCCTCCCGCGAAACCCTTCCTCGAAACCACCCTGGAGGACTGGGAGCGCGCCTGGCAGCTCAATCTGCGCAGCGCCATCGTCTTCTCTCACGCCGTGCTACCGCACATGCAGCAGCGCCACTGGGGGCGCATCGTCACGCTGACGTCATATACGGTCAAGCAGCCGGTTCCGGAGCTGATCCTCTCGAACACCATTCGCGCCGGGATCATGGGCCTGGTCCGCTCACTCGCTGGCCAGTTCGGGCGCGACGGCATCACCATCAACAACGTCGGTCCGGGATTTACGTCTACCGACCGCTCCCGCAGCCTGCTCGAAACTCGCGCGAAGAACCGCAATGTCTCCTTAGAGCAGGTTCAGACCGAACTTGAGCGCGAGATTCCCATCGGCCGCATGGCAAAGCCGGAGGAAGTCGCCGCCACGATAGTATGGCTGGCTTCAGAACCGGCAGCCAGCATCACCGGCCAGACCATTTTGGTGGATGGCGGGAGTTACAAGGGGTTGTAGTGACTTATTCGCCCTAACGAGAATTCGCCTCTTCGCGGTCGAAGATAAAGCCGGGAGGCAGAGGCTGCTGCAGCTTGCGCAGGCGCAGTATGGCCCGCTTCCTCCTCCAAACCCGAGCTATTTCGAAAAGCCTTGTAAGCCGCATTCGTCGAACTCCTCATTAACAGTCTACTGCTCCGCATCCGGCCGCTTATACGGCGTCTGGATCCAGTGCCGCGCCTCGTTCATCGCGCCAGCGGTATTGTCGTTGGTCTGGAGAGCCTGCCGGTACTCCTGAATCGCGCGCTCCCGCTGTCCCGTCAAGTCGAAAATCTTGCCGACCGCGATGTGGCTCCAGACTTCTGTCCACCTGGGATCGTCATCGCCGTTCAGCGCGTCGCGGTAGGCGTTCACCGCCGCCTGGTAGTTCCGCATCGTGAACAGCAGCTCTCCGATACGATAACTGGCCAGCGAGCTTTGCGGATTCGCTTTCAGCGCCTTCTGATATTCGGCCAGCGCGCCTCCCGTGTCGCCCTGCGCCGCCAGTTGCTGGCCGCGCAGAATCGCCACTCTCACCTCGAGGTCCGGCGTGTTCTTCAGCACCCAGGAATCCGGGTCGATTAGCACCCGCCGCGGCCGGCCAAAAGTATCGATCACGTATTGCGAGTCGGTGCCCACCACGTCGATGCGTCTGTCCACCGTCTTGCCTTCCGTTTCCACGCGCAGGTCAACCGGCATGTTGAAGAGGTCCATATCGCCCTGGACCTCGCCGATGGTGCGAAAGCCCTTGTTATTGCCCAGCCGGTAGACAGCGTACTTATCCGTGAATTCCGGCGCCCCGGTGCCGTCCAGCCACTCGCTGAAGAAAGGCATCAGTTGCTGCTGCGACTGTTCCTCGGCGGTGCGCTCGAATTCACCGGTCCGCACGCCCTTGTCTTTGAATTGACTCAACACGGCACGCAGGATTTTTTCGAAGCTGTCGTCGCCGACCTCCCACCGCAGCATGTGAAACACCAGCGCGCCCTTTTCGAGCGTCATGGACTGGAACTGTGGAGAATACGCCGCCAGGGTCCCCGTGCTCGACAGCGGAATCGTGTCGTAGGCGAGTGCGCCGGCGGAAACATCGTGTACTGCGGCCTCGAGAGCAGTCTTGCCCTCGTCGTCTTCGAGATACATCAGCTCGGCATAACGCGACATTCCGTTAATGATCCAGGCGTCGTTCAGCGTCGCCGGACTCACTTCGCAACCCCACCACTGGTGAGCGATGGTGTTGGCCAGCAGCCGGAAATCGTTCTTGCCCCCGATGTGTGAGCCCGCGATGGCCGCGATCTCCGGCGCCCAAAACGCGGGCACCGTGTCATCCGGCAGTTCCACAACGTTCAATTGAGTTGACTCCGGAATGCCGAAGGTGCTGGTGTAATAGGCGAATTCCCGCAGCGCCGTGCCCGCGTAGTCGGCAGCCTGCGCCTTGTGGGCCGGCGTAACGTAGACGTGAATATTCGTCGCGCTCCCTGAAACCGGCGCATCGAATTTCCCTACAATAATCGTTCCGGGAAACCCCGGCTTGTCCCACTTGAAGTCCCACTCCTGTTCACCGCCCGTTTCTTTGGGCTTGCCGGTGCTGCCGCTGCCGATCACACGGTAGCCCGCCGGAGCCTTCACATGAATCTCCGCCGTAAATCGGTCGGTCAGATAGCCGGTCATCGGAAACCACCGGCCCGCGTACAGCAAATAGCTAATAGGCTCGCCCACGTACGCCAGCTTCAACCCCTCCACCGGACCGCCCGCATCTGTCTCCAGTTTGCCGGAGTAATGAAAGGTCCAGGTCACCGGCTGGCCCTTCGCGAGCATCGCCGAAGGGGTCACGACCAGGGTCGCGCCCGGCCCCCGCTCGCCGTTCAGGGTTGCGCCTTTGGTATCGGTCACCTTATCCACGAGCAACGCGCCATGCAGATCGAAAATCGCCGACGGCAGGTCGGCCTGCGGGGTGAAGGTCACCTGCGTGGTCGCGTCCAGCATGTGATCGCCAGGTTTGATTTCCGCGTTGATGTTGTAGGCGGTGATGTTCAGCGTGGGTTTGGGAGCGACGTTCTGCCCGGCAGACTGCAGCGCCGGCAGGAGGCAAGCCGCAGCCATCGCTGTGCCAAAAAAGCCAATATGCGGGGCAAGCAGCCCGCAGAACGCGGCATCGATTCGGAGTCTCGTCATGGGACCTGGCTCTGTCTTTCTTCCGGCGTCAATCTCTGTCTCATCATCCTGGGTCTCATCAATTCGGATGTTATCTGGGCGACGCGGCCAACGGCGCTCTGGTCGCTGCGCAGCATCTCTCCCACCTGACGCAGATTGGCCCGCATCCGCGCCCGCGCGTCGTCGTTGTTGAGCAGCGGTCTGAGGTGTGAGACTACATGATCCGCGGTAAAGTCACCCTGAATCAGCTCCGGTACGATGCGTTTTCCAGCGATCAGGTTCACCATGGCCACATGTGGGACATCCACCACTCGCTTTGCCACCGCATAGCTCAGCGGTGAAATCCGGTATACCACGATAAACGGATTGCCGATCAGCGCCGCTTCGACTGTGGCCGTTCCGCTGGCCACGATGCTGGCCCGCGCATGGTGGAGCACTGCTCGGGCATCCTCGACAACGACAATCCGCGGCGGATTCGACTCGGCACCCACCAGTTCCGACAGCAATGCCCGGATATGGTCCCGCTGCGGCCCGGTCAGGGTGGGCGCCAGGGGCATCAGAAACTCGACTTCCTGCCCCAGCAACGGGGTCCCCGCCACGCCCGGCTTTGGCGTGGTGGGGCAGAGCAATGCGGCCGCCCGCACCATTTCCGGCAGGTTGAGCCGGATTTCCTTCCCCCGGCTTCCGGGCAGAAGCCCAACCCAGGTTTTGGAGGCGTCCAGCCCCGCCTGGCGAGCAAACTCCTCACGGCTCACCCGCGGCGGTTCTAACTCCGCCAGCGGATGGCCAACGAACTCCGCCTCAACGCCATGGTCATGGTAGAACCGCTCCTCGAAAGGGAAAATGGTCAGCATCCGGTCCACATACCGCTGCACACTGCGGATGCGGTATTTCTTCCAGGCCCAGAGCTGTGGGCTTACGAAATAAATCACCGGCACGCCTTGCCGCTTAAGATGCCGGGCCAACGACAGGTTGACGTCGGGAAAGTCGATCAGAACAGCGGCGTCCGGCTTCTCCGCGGCAATCGACGACCGCAGCCGCCGGTATTCCCGGTAGATACGCGGCATGTGGCGCACCACCTCGGTGATGCCCATGACCGCGACGTCCTCAGCGCGCACGATGGGCCGGAAGCCGATGGCCTCCATCCGCCGCCCACCCAGACCGAAGAACTCCGCGTCGGGTTCCAGCTTCCGCAGTGCCTCGATCAGCAGCGTGCCGTAATGTTCGCCGCTGGCTTCCCCCGCGGAGATGAAGATTTTCGGACTGCCCTGCATCGTGCTCCTGAGATCAGAGTCGCTCTCCTGATGTTAATTGGCGGGATGGTGAGGGGGAGATGCGGGTTGGGAGCAGATGCTAGACTAAGTTATATGACTAAGTCTTATGAGACGAAGATGGTGAACATCCACGAAGCCAAGACCCACCTGTCGCGCATCATCCAAAATATTCTGGCGAGCGGCGAGCCTGTGACTATCGCCCGCGCCGGCAAGCCGGTCGTGATTGTCTCCGCGCACCCCGGGTCACGCCCCGCACGGCGCACGCTGGGCAAACTGCGAGGCAAGGTCCGGCTGCCGGAGGACCTCGGAGCTCAGGACGCCGAGATTCAGAAGATGTTTGAAGGCGAGCGCCGGTGAACTATCTGCTCGACACCCACGTCCTCCTCTGGACGCTCGTCGATCCGGACAGGGTGCCGGGGCCGATGCGCCGGCTCATTGAGGATGCCGGAAACCGCGTCAGCTTCTCGGCAGCCTCTATCTGGGAGATCGCCATCAAGCACTCTCTGGGCAGAGACGATTTTCCGGTCGAGCCAGCGACCATCTGGAAGGCGGCACGGGAGACCGGCCTCGAGGAGCTGGCTGTGACGGCAGAGCACTCGGTCGGCGTGGACGCACTGCCCTGGCTGCACAGGGATCCCTTCGATCGACTCCTTGTAGCGCAGGCGCGCTCCGCCGGGATGAAGCTGCTCTCCCTGGACCCCGAGGTCAACGCTTACTTCTCGCGCGGCAGGCGTCGCGGCTGAGGCGCCTGGCCGCCTCGCTGTTGGTACGAGAGATTCACGGGAGATTGGAACCGCGCGGATGCGGAGGGTCGATTTGGCGACAGGGAGTAACTCATTTCAGCATTGCCCAGAATCTCTAAAATTGCAGCACCGGACTCCAGAAATTCTCCTATCATCGGCGTCAGGTCGAACTTTGAACCATATGGGAAAATCTGACACACGTTTGAAAGTGAGATTCGCTGTTTCGGTCGCACGCGGAGTCCGTTTTGTCGTTGCCCCCCTCTATACCGCCCTGTTTGGAAGGCTGGAAGAAGCCCTCTACTGGCGGAACAGGAAGCGATTCATCCTTGAAATCGAATCGGCTTTCTCCAAAGTGATGGCACGGCATGGCGGCAGCATTGTTCCCGGTGAGGGAGAGGAAATGCCCAGGGCGTTCGATTACGCAGTGGTAACAGTTGCGTTCGTCGATTTGCGGGTCCGCCTTATTCGAGGACGCGAAGAACTGGTAGCGCAACTGGCAACCGTCCACAATCCTCACGACTGGGAAGAAATGTCTCGTTTGTGGCGGCGCGAAGCGTTGAATGAGTGTGGCGCTCCGCCGACCGTCTACGATCATCTCGATGAAGTTGCTGAACGTCTTGAGAGATGTTGGGATCGGTTGGTCCCGGCATTAGCTTCGACAGACCACTGACGCTGTCCATGCTGCTGTATCACCGGCACGCGGGGTTACACAATTGTGGCGTCGTAGTCGCCCCCTCGCGGCTTCATCCTCCCTCTGCTAGCCTTCCTCCATGATTGCCCGACCCGATGTACTACTGCGGCTGGAAGCGCTCCTCGTCTTATCGGCGACCGTCCTCGGCTATCGCCTGGTTCTGCATGGACACTGGTGGTTCTTCGCTGCCCTGTTTCTGGTGCCCGATTTCTCACTTGCAGGCTATATGCAATCAGATACGCGCGTCGCGGCACTCCTCTACAACGCGATCCATAGCTACCTGCTTCCCATCCTGCTGGCATTCGCCGCATGGCGTCTGGCCGACTTTCGCCTGGGGCAAATTGCGGCAATCTGGATCGCCCACATTGCCTTCGACCGGCTCCTCGGCTTTGGCCTGAAATTTCCCCAGGCGTTCAAGCCCACGCACATCCAGAGCGCTGGCGTTTTCCCCTCGGCGTGACTCCGCGGTCTGCTAGTCCGTTCCGACAGCCAATGAAGGCGTGAGCCCCGCGGCCGGCTCGCCCAGTTCCTGATCCTTGTATTGCAACTGGTAGAGCTTCCAGTAAATCCCCCGCAGCACCAGCAGCTCCTGGTGCGAGCCCATCTCGCGCAGCTGACCCCTGTGCATCACCAGGATCGTATCCGCGCGCTGCACCGTCGACAGACGATGCGCGATCACCACCGAGGTCCGCCCCGCCACCATCCGCTCCAGCGCAGCGCGCACCAGGAACTCCGTCTCCGTATCCACGCTGGAGGTCGCCTCGTCGAGGATCAGAATCCCCGGCCGGTGCGCCAGCGCCCGCGCAAAATTAATCAACTGCTTCTGCCCAGTTGATAGTCCCGCCCCGCGCTCCCGCAACGGCTCCGCGTATTGCCCAGGCAGGCTCCGGATGAAGGCGGCCACATTCACCTGCTCAGCCGCCAGCCGCATGTCGTCGTCCGTAATGCTATCCGTGCCCAGCCGGATATTGTCCCCCACCGTTCCGCTGAAAAGGAACGGATCCTGCAGCACCACGCCGAAGCGCTGCCGCAGCCGCGTCAGATCCTGCTCGCGCACATCCACGCCGTCCACCAGCGCATGTCCGTGCTGGACGTCATAGAAGCGCATCATCAGGCTGGTAATGGTGGTCTTGCCCGCCCCGGTGTGCCCCACAATGGCCGCCGTCTGGTTCGGCTCAACCACGAACGAAACACCCCGCATCACCCACTCGACCCCCGTCATCGCCTGCAGCTCGGCTCCGGTCGCAGCGGCGATGCGCGCGACCGTTTCCTTGTCCAACCGTTGATAGGTAAACCACACATCGCGGAACTCGATCCGGCCTGAGCCGTCGCCCTGCTTCGGATTGGCCGGCGAGACGATCTCCGGAGCAGTATCGAGCAGCTTGAAAACCCGCTCGCTGGCCGCCATCGCCGCCTGCAGGATGTTGTATTTCTCGCTCAGGTCCTGAATGGGCCGGAAGAACCGCTGCGCATATTGCATAAAGGCCACCAGGATTCCCAGAGACACCGTCCCGCGCAGCACGCCGCCTCCACCCAGCCAGATAATCAGGGCAATGGCAAACGAGCTCAGAAATTCCACCGCAGGGTAGTAGAGCGCATAGGCCAGGATGTTGTCCTTGAACGCCTCCATGTGGATGCGGTTGATCGCCGAAAAATCCCGGAACGCGCGCTCCTGGCGGTTGAACAACTGCACCAGCGACATGCCGCTGATGTACTCCTGGGTGTAAGCGTTGATCCGCGCAATCGCCGCCCGAATGCGCCGGTAGGAGTCTCGCACGTACTTGCGGAAGATGCGCGTCGCCAGCAGGATCAGCGGCAACACAGAGAAGGCCAGCAGCGCCAGCCACCACTTCATGCGCAGCATTACAAAGACGATGGCGGCCAGCACGAATACGTCTTCGAAAATGGCAAAGACACCGGACGTGAACATCTCGTTCAGGGCATCGACATCGGTGGTCAGCCGTGTCACCAGCCGGCCCACCGGATTGCGGTCGAAGAAGGCAATGTGCATCCGCTGCATGTGACGGAAAATCTGGCGCCGCAAATCGAACATGACTTTCTGCCCGGTCCACTGCATCAGCCAGGTCTGCAGTGCCTCCAGCCCATAACTGAAGACCAGCGCCACCAGCCAGATCGCAGCCAGCTCCGTCACCCCGGTCCACGCGCCGCCCCCGGAATGAGGACGAAGCCAGCGTGCCATCCACGCATGCTGCTGGACCCCGCGCGCCGCGACCACAGCGGCCTCCTGCGGGGTCTTCTGCCACGCAGGTGTCAGATACAGGTCCACCGCCACCATGGTCAGGTACGGCCCAAGCACATCCGCGCCCGCCTTGAGCAGAATCGCCACAATCGAGGCGATACAGGCCCATTTGTAGGGGAAGAGGTAAGTGATCAGCCGCCGCATCAGCCGGCTGTCGTATGCCTTGCCGACGACGTCGTCATCCTGCTGCGCCGCGCCGGGCTTAGACGGTGGCCTGGGCGCGGCTTTGGCGCTCTGAGCGCTGTCCTTACGGGTCTGGGCTTCGAGGCCGGGCATGGATTCTTCTTATCTTACCGGGGGGAGAATTCGCATGCGACCTCGGCCCGCCGACCGGCACTCAAGGCTCATTCGCGAGACGACTGGAAATGCGAAAATAGTCTGCATCGTGACCAGCATCCGCCCATGCCGTGACGATGAGCGCAGTGCGATCCTGGCCATTGTCAATTCCGCTGCGGAAGTCTATCGCGATGCGATCCCGGCGGATCGCTGGCACGAGCCATACATGCAGCCCGATGAGCTGGAAAACGAAATCGCGGCCGGAGTTGAATTCTCGGGCTACGAGGCGGACGGCGTCCTGCTCGGCGTCATGGGCATCCAGCCAGTGGATGACGTCGATCTCATTCGCCACGCTTATGTCCAGCCCGGCCACCAGGGGCTGGGAGTCGGCAGTGCGCTGCTCGAGCACATGCGACGAAGCACCGATCGCCAGCTGCTGGTGGGCACCTGGGTGGCCGCGGTCTGGGCGATCCGTTTTTATCAGCGGCACGGCTTCACCATGGTTTCGCCTGACCTCAAATCCAAATTGCTCCGGACCTACTGGACAATTCCCGAGCGCCAGGTGGAAACGTCGGTGGTTCTGGCCAGCCCTCCCATCCTTGAGCATGAATGACCCTCCGCAGTAGGCCCCGATTCCACGCCAGCCCCGTTCCCCGCTTGACATCCGTCGCGCCAGCAAGCAAACTTCGCCTACGGGAAAAAGTCCAGCGGAAAGACCCGCGAGTCGCAAAGCGAGGAAGGGCATTTGACAGGACAGCAGGCAAGTCGCGTCACCTACACTCTGGATTCCTCGCTGGACAGCGTCAACAAAGTCGAGCAGACCGCCGAACAGATGGCCCGCAAGGCCGGAGTGGACGAGGACGAGATTTTTCGCATCTCCATGGCGGTGCGCGAGGCAGCGGTGAATGCGGTGCTGCACGGCAATGCTTACGATCCGGATAAACGCATGACCGCCTCTTTTGAAAACACGGGCGCTTCCCTGGTCATCCGCATTACCGACGAAGGCAAAGGCCTCGACCCTGCCACCCTGCCCGATCCCCTGGCTCCCGAAAACCTGCTGCGCGGCTCCGGCCGCGGTATCTTCCTCATCCGCTCCTTTATGGATGAGGTACACTTCAGGCAACTGCATCCGGGAACCGAGCTGACGCTGATCAAGCACCTCGGAGCCGCTCCGGCCGGCGCCTAAATTTCCGTACACAAGTTTTCCAAGGAGGAATTTCTCGTGAGCATGAAAATCAGCACCCGTCAGGTGGACGGCATAACGATTCTCGATCTTTCCGGACGGATAACTCTCGGCGAGGGCAGCGTGCAGTTACGTGATTCGGTCCGTGACCTGCTCGGCAAAGGACAGAAGAAGATCCTGCTCAACCTGGGCGATGTGAATTACATCGACAGCTCCGGCATCGGAGAGCTGGTGAGCGCCTACACCACCGTCCGCAACCAGGGCGGCGAGCTCAAGTTGCTCAATCTGACGCGCAAGGTCCACGACCTTCTGCAGATCACCAAGCTCTATACTGTCTTCGACATCAAGGACGACGAAGCCAGCGCTATTGCTTCCTACGCGCACGCCTGAGCATCGGCTTGGCCCTGAAGAGAAAAGGCTGCCTCTGTGGGGGCAGCCTTTTTCCATTTCATCCGGAAGGAGCGAGCGTCCGGACGGCTGGTCCTTAGCGCTTCAGCAGGTCCACCGGCTCGTCGGCATCCGTGACGCGGAAATACGGTGCGAGCGCCGGGTGCTGCCGCTCCACTGCACGATACATCTCCCACGCGACGCGGCGATAAGAGAAATGCCCTTGCGGGGCCGACCGCAGCTCCGATATATACAGCGCCTCAGCGAAATCCATCTTGAACAGTGCGCGATTGCGTGTGCCCAGCGGCAGCACATATTGTGCAGACTCGGCTGCCTCCGCTCCCGATCCGCCAGCCAGCGCGCCGTAGGCCGCATGGGCCGCCTGCATCGTCTGGTCATAGAGCGGCTGCACTCCCGCCTCCGGCACGCCTTCAGGAATCGCGTAGCCATGCGCGGACGTGAATCCCTGCAACACCTGCACGCAGCGCCGGTGACGATGCATGTCGCGGAAGCCGCCAATGTCCATGAGAATGTCGAAGCGCAACGTCTGCCCGGCTGAGAATTCCCTCAGCAACTCGTCGTGCCGCCCGCGATGCCGCATACCGAGCGCGATAATCTCGTTGCGCCGAGCCTCGCTGAGCGCGGCAACATGACCCCGAATCTGCCGGTAGGAATGATGGCATTGTCCGTAGAGCAGGGTCGTCGCCAGATCGATCTCCAGCGAATCCGCACCCTCAATCAGGTCGACCAGCGGTGCCGCCTCGATCGCCTCGTGGGCCAACAGCTCTGCCGCAGCCTGCTGCAGCTCCCGCCGAGTGCGTATCTGATATTCGCTGGCCGCGGCATATTTCACCAGCGTTGGAGCGGTCCTCACCTCGCGCGTCAGCAGCGCCGCGGCGCGCTCGCCCAGCGCAGGATCGAGAGCCGCAATTTCCCGTTGCAGCGCGGCCAGGTCGTCGCCGTAAACATTCCAGGCAGCCCCCGAGGCCGCGGCCTGCAGACGCTCGCCCAGCTGCCGCACTTCCGCCACGGAACTCGAGAGCAGGCGTGAAATCTGCGTCTCCAGCGTCCGCGCGTTCACAATCTGCCCGAGCGAGGTGTTCGTGGCCAGCGGCAGCAAGTAGCGCGCGACGTCGAAGGCTCGCGCCCGCAGCGTGCGCTCATAGGCATCCTGCTTCATCTCCTCTGGCTTCCGCACCTGCTCCTTCAGCGAAGCAAAAACCTCCTCGAAAACCCCGTGATACCCCGAAAACAGCTGCTCAACCGTCTGCCGAAAGCGGCTCGCCGACTCCGCATCAGCGCCAAAATCCGGCATATACCAGCCGCTCTTGCGGAAATTCTGATAGCGCGTTGAACGCTCCTGCCCATCCCAGCGCTGCTCGTCGACCAGTACGATTGCGGCCAGCAGCGACAGCCTCTCGACCGCAAACGCGACGTGCGCCAGGTCGGCGATCGACCGATGCCCATACTGGAAATAAAACGTGTTGAGGAACTGCTCGGCCCGCTGACTGCTGATCTCGCGCAGCGACTCCTTCATCGAAAGCGCCGAGCGCGAATACTTCGCCATGGCATAGGCCAGGACTTCGGGGTCGGCTCCGAGCACGGCAAAAACTTCGGTCTGATTGTTGCGAGCCTCGTTGTTGCAAGCTTCGGGCACCGCCGGCAATTCCGCGCGCGCTGGAGGAGTCTCTGTCATCGGAGTCATGCAGGAATGCTAAACCCAAAACATGCGGATATCGTCGGCCTCCTTGGCGGAATCAAAGAGGTCAATGGGAGGATTGGAAGGCGTCATTGTTATGTTCGTGAAAAGAAAGAACGGGTACCATAGGGAGTGTTTTGGCCGATGCCTTCGCGTCGGTCGCTGCCTCGGAACGGCCCACGTGCATGAATAAGATCCTCTCGACCACCGATCACCGTCCGTGGCCCCTCCCAAAGTCTCCCTGGGTGATGACCCAACGGTGGAACGACCTGCTCTTCGCGCACTGGCCGCTTCCCGCCAGCGAACTGACACACCTTCTCCCTGAAGAACTCACCGTCGACACCTTCGACGGCTCGGGGTGGGTCGGCATTGTTCCGTTCTGGATGGACCAGGTCCGCGTTCGGACCCTCCCCGCCATCCCCGGCGCGAACCGCTTCCCGGAACTTAACCTCCGAACCTACGTGCGCGAACGCCATACGAACCAGGCGGGCGTTTATTTTTTCTCGCTCGACGCAGCGAATCCCTTCGCCGTCGCTGTGGCGCGAATGTTCTTTCACCTGCCCTATTACTGGGCCCATATGAAATTCGAGCCGGACGAAAGCCGGGTGCTCCACTACAGCAGCGAGAGACTCCTGACCCGCCGCCCCGCGCGCTTTCGCGCCCGCTACCGCAGCCTGGGCAAGCCCTGCACCAAGGGCGGCATCGAAAGCTTCCTCACCGAGCGCTACGCGCTGTTCACAGCGACGCGCCACGGCGACATTGCCCGCGTTAACATCCACCATTTGCCCTGGCCGCTCGAACTGGCCGAGGCTGACTTCGAACTCAACGATCTGCCTCAGGCGCATGACATCCGTTTGCCCGATACCAAGCCCCTGCTGCAATACAGCCGCGAGCTGATGGTTTACATCTGGGCTCCGGAAGAGCTGCCCTCGCGCGCCGCGCGCCGCGCCACCGCGCCTGTTCCCGCAGGACCGTGAGTCACATTACTCTGACTGAGCCGCAGCCCTGGGCTCTCGCCGCCTGGTCAGCCGAGGAGCGATCGCGTAGTTCAGCTGCACAGCCAGGATGAACGCGACGCTCCAAAGCGTTCCGATGATGCATAACGCCGCGCCAGTGGCATAAAGCGTCTGCGCAACCACGACCCGCTTGCAGATTGCGGCGCGAATTTCCGGCGGCGTGTCCTGCCGGATCATCTCGTGGCGCGTGACATATTTCCAGCTGGCATAGAGCAACAATCCGGGAGCAAGAATATTCCCCCAATAAATCAGCAGCGCCGAACGAAAATGAATAAACTCCGCCAGCAGCCGCGTTGAGAAAGGCATCAGCGTGATCGTGAAGAGAAACGCCAGATGAATCCAGGCCAGATCCCGATCGCCGCGCTCGATGTAGTTGAGCTGCGTCTGCTGGCCGTTCCAGAAAATGCCGAGCGTGAGAAAGCTCATCAGATACATGACGAGACTGGGCCCGAGCACCCCGAGCGCGCGCCACATCTCATGTTCTGAGTGCACCGCGGCCGCCGCCGGCAGGTGCAGATCGAGCACCAGCAACGTCATCGCGAACGCGAAAACACCATCGCTCAGCGCGCTCAGCCGATCGAGGTTCTGATTCGCGATGCGGTTGTAAAGCGTCGGCATTGGCAACAGCTTACTCGCAATCCAAGCCATCCCGGCCACTCGGCGGCTGCGGTAGGCTATATCCATGTCGTCATCACTTGAGGGAAGGACGGCTCTGGTTACCGGAGCCTCACAGGGTATTGGACGTGCCTGCGCTCTGGCGCTGGCCAAAGCAGGCGCGCGCGTCGGACTGGCGGCGCGCAACGAAACAAAACTGAACGAAGTAGCCGCGGAAATCGCCACGGCGGGCGGGGCAGCTGCGGTTTTTGCGCTCGACATCGCCGGTGAAGAATCGATCAAAAACTGCGCCAAAGCCGCCATCGCTCACTTTGGCAGCGTCGAAATTCTTGTGAACAACGCCGGAATCACCCGCGACACGCTCGCTCTGGGCATGAAGCGCGCGGATTGGGACGAGGTGATTCAAACCAACCTCACCGGCACATTCCTCATGACTCAGGCCGTGCTGCGGCCCATGCTGAAGGCCCGCTGGGGACGCATCATCAACATCTCGAGCGTCGTCGGCGAGACCGGTCAGGCCGGACAAGCCAATTACTCAGCCAGCAAAGCGGGACTCATCGGCCTGACCAAATCACTGGCCCGTGAGCTGGCTTCCCGCAACATCACTTCCAACGCAATCGCCCCCGGCTACATCGAAACGGCAATGACCGCCGTGCTCGACGACAAGCAGCGTGAGACGATGCTGGCGCAGATTCCCCTGGGACGCGCCGGCACCGACGCCGACATTGCCAACGCCGTTTGCTTCCTCGCCTCCGACGATGCCGCATACATCACCGGCCACGTGCTCGACGTGAACGGTGGCATGTACATGGGCTAGCCCGAGTGCGTCGCGACGCGCCCTTCGACTACCATCGTCTTTGCCGATGAAAATACTGTCTGCCGACGAAATGCGCACCGTCGATCGCCTGACGACCGAGCGCTACGGTATCGCCTCTCTTGACCTGATGCGACACGCTGGCGCGGCCGTGGCTCGTTTCGTGCTGCGCGAGTTTCCCGATTGCCGGCACATTGCCGTCCTCTGCGGCAAAGGAAACAACGGCGGCGACGGCTTTGTAGCCGCGCGCGAACTCGACGCAGCCGGACGCAAAGTGCGTGTCCTGTTGCTCGGTTACCCCGCCGATCTGAAGGGGGACGCGAAGGCTGCTTTCGAAGAGATGCCCCTGGCTCCGCTGCTCGTGCCAGACGAAGCTTCCCTCGGGTCAGAAGAGATTCAAACCGCGCTCCGTTCCGCGGATCTGTTTCTCGACGCCATCGTCGGCACCGGCTTCAAACCTCCTCTGCACGGCGTCGCAGCGGCGCTTCGCGATCAGATCAATGCCCTCTCCGCACCGGTAGTCGCCGTTGATCTGCCCTCAGGCTGGGATGCCGACTCGCGCGAATTCTCCGTCGAAGACGCCTTTCGCGCCAACGCTGTCGTCACCTTCACCGCGCCAAAATTGGCGCACATGTCCGGCAATCTTACCGGCAGCGCGAACGGCCCCATCGTCGTCGCTCCCATCGGCTCGCCCAACGAAGCTATCGAGTCTGCGACGCGACTTACCTGGGCCGGCTCTTCAAAACTCCTCACCGAGAAGCCCCGGACGCCCGACGCCAACAAGGGGCTCTATGGACACGTGCTCATCGTCGCCGGTGGCCGCGGCAAATCCGGAGCTCCCGCCATGGCCTCTCTCGCCGCGCTCCGCGCCGGAGCCGGCCTCGTGACCGCCGCGGTCCCGCACTCGATCCTGCCCAATGTCGCTGCCATCACGCCAGAGCTGATGACCTTCCCGCTGCATGAGGGACTCAGCGGCGAAATCGATCGCTCCAACCTCGAACCCGATCAACTACGCCGCCTCACGGAGCGAGCAACCGTGATTGCGATGGGCCCCGGCCTCGGCCCCGAGCCGGAGGCGTTCGTCCTCGGCCTCATCGAAAACACCGCGCAGCCCCTGGTTCTCGACGCGGACGCGCTCAACATCCTCGCCAAACACCCTGACAAAATCGACGGCCGAGGCCGCACCGTTGTTCTCACGCCACATCCGGGAGAAATGGCGCGCCTGGCTGGCATCACCATAAAAGAAGTACAGGCGAACCGCGAACCGCTCGCGCGAGACTTCGCCGCAAAGCACAATGTGACAGTTGTGTTAAAAGGTTGGCGCACGCTGATCGCCCATCCCGATGGACGCATTGCCATCAACACCACCGGCAATCCCGGCATGGCGAAAGGCGGCAGCGGCGACATTCTCACCGGCATCGTCGCGGCCCTGTTGGCGCAGTTTCCCGATCATCCAGGCGAGGCCGTCGAGGCCGCCGTTTACCTTCACGGGCTCGCCGCCGACTTCGCGCTCCGCGAGCAGGACGAGCACACTCTCCTCGCGACAGACACCATCGGTCATCTTTTTCGTGCTTTTCTCTTTCGTTCCAGGGACGAAGCGGGATATGTTTGGGTGGAGGGAATTCCATCCTCCCCGGCGAGGTCGAGATGACGCAAACGGCGGACGTGAAGACTCATCAGTTCGAGAGCCATAGCGGGAAAGAAACCATCGCCATTGGTCACCGCATTGCGGAGCTGCTCACGCCGCCAAAGTTCCTCATCCTGCGCGGCGACCTCGGCGCGGGCAAAACCACCCTGGTAAAGGGTATCGCCGAAGCATTGAACGCCGCCGATCCCGATGAGGTCACCAGCCCCACTTTCACGCTGATTCACGAATACGAGGGCACCCGCAAAATCGACGGACGCGAAGAACCGGTCGTCCTTTATCACCTCGATCTCTACCGCATCCAGAACGAGCGGCAACTCGATTCTCTCGGCCTCGAAGAACTGGTCGCGCCGGACAGCATCGTCCTGGTGGAGTGGGGGGAGAAGTTTCCCAGCGTCGTCAAGCGCAGCCAGGGAGAGATTGAGATGCGCACCACACGCGGCGACTCGCGCAGCATCACGCTGACGCTGAAGGATTGACGCCGCGGGCCGAATGACCCCGCGTACTCCCTCACCAGCAAAAAATCAGAAGTGGTGGACCTTCTCCGGCTGCGGAATCTCCACCGGCCGCGCCGCTTCCCGCTCCAGCGACCGGCTCACCAGATCGCGCGAGCCAAGCCCCACAGCTAACGAAAGCGCAAAGACGATTCCGCCGAAAAGAATCCCGAATCCCAACTCGACGATGGCTCCGCCCAGCGCCAGATGATCGAGCACCATGGCCCCGGTCAGCACCAGGATCATCCAGCGCACCCCCATGCTGAGCAAACGCGCGTAACTCAGGTTGAGATTGACCCCGGTGATCAGCACGCTGCGTGAGACAAACCGCGCCAGCACGTTGCCCGCCAGCAGCAGGATGGCCGCGCCCACTACCCTCGGAACGTAGCCGAGAATCCAGCCGGACACAAGGTTTTCCGATGTGCCCGCCTCGAAAGAGGAGACTCCCACCACCACACCGGCAATCACAAAACACCAGAAGACAATGCGCGAGATCAACAGCGATGGAGTGGCGCGCGGGCTCCATTCGGCCATCGCGCTCGCGCCGCGGCTCATCCGTTCATCGAAGCGGAGGGCGGTGAGAATCCACCGTACCAGCAATGACAGCAGCCAACCGATAAGAAGAAAGAAAAGGAACGCGACGATGAACGCCAGCACGCCTGGCAGCAGCGTGGCCATTCTGTTCATCACGCGCCCCATTGATGAGTGAAGCGATTGTTCTACCTGCTCCCACATAGCTTTTTCTCCTTCCGATCTTGCCAAGGACCGCTAGCCGTGCCTTATGGATTGAAGCGGTCCGGCCATCTCCACCGCGACAAAAGATACGGCTTCTTCTCCTCCCACGCGCGAGAGAATCGCTCCAGCCGTTGTTCTGCGGCAGCGCTGCTAAGATTGGAAACCTCGCGAACGTAAGACGCAACCCAGCCCAGATAGAGCGGGGTTAGCGCGCCGAGCAAATGCACGCGGCTGATCGTGCGCAAACGATAGGCCAATGCGAAATCGTACACAATGCTCGCCCATAACTCGTCGGGCATCTGGAATTGGTCCGGCGCCATTCGCGTCAGGCGGCGCAGCTCGAGCAGAGTGTTGGGCGGCAGCAGCAGTCGCCAAACCTCATCAAGGCTCTTCGATCCCAGAAGAAAAGAATCCAGCATCGGTTGCGGGTCGATCGGCTGACCATCCGCTTCCCCCTCCGCGGCATTGCCCCAGATCGGCGTCGCCTGCGCTCCGCGAATCCGCTGCCAATGCGAGGCGCACTGGTCCATCTCGTAAAAAAGCGACCCGGCAATCTGTCCCAGCACAGCGCTGAGTTCCAGCCCGCCCGTCGCTACCTCATGACGAACGTCGACATGCACCTGCCCAACCGGAACCTGCGGAAACTGCGTCGCCGCAACCGTTACCGGCCAAAGCAGCGAGGTTCCAGAACTATCCAGCGCCGCAGGTATCCGCGCCAAACGGCCGCAGAGCGCACCGGACACGGCAAAGTCGAACGCCAGCGGATAACGGACTTTCTTGCCGTACAGCGCTCGGCTCAGCGGACAGAGGATTCCGCTGTTGATGAGGCCCTCATACTTCGCCGCGGGATAAACCGGCATCACCAGGCCGCATTGCCGATCCAGAATCGCGTAGGCAAAAAGCTGGATGGCGCGCGCGTCAAGAGCGGCCAGGTCCGATCCAATAACAATGCACGCCCGCGCGTTCAGCGAATCCGCAAGCGCCAGTACCGCGCGCTGATTCGCCGACACAGCCGACCAGATTTCCCCTCCTGCCGCCGGTGCTGGCGGCGCATAGGGGACCAGGGTCAGCGCGGGAGTGTTGGCGGCCTGCCCGTCCCCCGATGCCGCCTCGGGACCGGCTCCCGGCCACGTAAAGACAAACCGCAGGGAAGATACCCCGGAACCCAGCTCCTGAATCATTTGTTGCGCGCGAACGCGAACATCTTCGGCAGAAACCGCGCCGGCAATCCCCACCACTACATCCGCAGAACCGGCGCGCTCCGCCGGTTGCTTCGTCTCCTCCGTGATTTCGACGCCTGCCATATCGCTGCTCATCATTAAGTATCACGAAGGGAGCGACAGGATGCCATGCAGCGGAATCCGAATCCACGCCGGGCGGTTGTCCAGCTCGTAGACCAGCTCATAAAGCGCCTTATCGAGAATATAGATTTGGAGCAGAGCATCGAATTCCTCCCGCGCCGCGGGAATGATCGGAGAATCGCCGATCGCCTCACGATAAGCGCGCAGGAACTCACCCGAAACCGAAGCTTCCCAGAGCCGAGCCCAGGATTCAAGTTGCGCGAAGTCCTCCGGTCGACGCGTGGTGTATTTTGTCAGCGCGACGAACGCCGCGTAACTAAAGGAACGCACCATTCCCGCAACGTCCTTAAGCGGAGAGTGTTTCAATCGCCGCTCGGCGAGCGGCCGCGCCGGTTCGCCCTCGAAATCCAGAATGACGAAGTCCCCTTTCGAGCGCAGCACCTGGCCCAGATGATAATCCCCGTGGATGCGTGTCCATTGCCCCGGGCTGCGCACAGCGTCCAGCGCGCGGAATTTCGCCAGCAGGGCGCCCCGGCGGCTGAGCGCCAATCCCGCTCCCTCGACCGTGTCATCGGCCAGACCTGGAAGGTGCGTCTTCAACAAATCGAAGGCGTGCGCGGCATGACCCGCCAGCTGGTCGCGTAATGTTGCCAGCTCGCTCGTGTCCGGCGTTTGCGGCGCAAAGGCAGCGTCGTGACCAGAAGCCAGCGCCAGGTGCATCTCTGCGGTTCGACGACCCAGCACCGCTGCAGCGTCCAGATACAAACCGGCGTGCTCCCGCGCTTCCGGCGGCGCCGTGTCATGCTCATTCGCAGCCGGCACAGCCGGACTTCTCACCGATGCAGTGCTTTCGTAATAGCGGTCCAGCTCTTCGAGAGTCCACTGCCACCCATCGCCTTCGTTCTGCACCAGCCCCTGCAGCAGCGCAACGGTGGCCGGCTCCGCATCCGCGCGACGAACCTCGATGCATCCTCCAAATGGCGGGGTGTTGCCGAAATTCACCGTCTCGGTAAGAAACCGACCGACCTCGACGTCAGGATTTTGTCCCGGTTGCTGGCGCCGGAACAGCTTCATGATCAGCCGGTCTCCGAAAATGGCCGACGTGTTGCTTTGTTCAGCGCCGCTCACCCGCGCAGCAAGAGGTTGCAAGCCGCGCAGGCTCGCGAGCACCGAACTGGGCAGCCCGATCAGCGTGCCGCCACGCGTGCGTAGCTCCTCTCCATTGGCGAGGATCTCCAGCAGCGCCGCAGGTGAGCTGCCCAGCAGCCCCTCATGCAGAACGCCTGCCAGCGTCGCCGATCCCGCTGTTGCCACAGCCTGGCTCGGCGCAGATTCCCGTATCGCATTTGCGGCATCGCCGAAGCTCATCGCCAGGCATAGGAGCCAGGTATCCGGATCGCCTTCGACGTAGTCCAGCGCGACCCAGAGAAGCGCCGAACGCTTCTCGTCGAACAGTACCGAGTCGGCAATCTTCGCGCGAACGATATTGCGGGACTTACTTCCGAACCATCGTTGCCGCTGCAGATACGCCGGGAGAATCGCCTCCAGCCGCCGCACTCCATCCCCGGAGAGAATGCTTTGCCAGTCTCGCTCGCCCTCCACATAGAAGGCCTGCTCCCCGTCCGTCGCCGATGCCGTCTCCGCCGCCATCGACGGCTGAATCTCGAGCCACAAAAAACCATACGGCCCCAGCGCGAGCGAATACGGCGCCTTTGTGATCGGAGGAAACTCGACATAACCGAGCATCTCGACTGGCGTCGTGCCCTCCATGCCCGACAGATCGAGCTGCACCGGCTGCGCAAAGCGCGACAGATTCGCCACGCACAACACCGTCTCGCCCTGATATTGCCTGACGTACGCAAGGATTTTCCGATTCGAAGCATCCAGAAAACGCAGCGATCCGCGGCCAAACACCTGAAACAGCTTGCGCAGCGCGATCATGTTACGCATCCAGTTCAGCAGCGACGAGGCATCGTTCTGCTGCGCCTCGACGTTAATCGCCTCGTAGCCAAACACCGGGTCCATAATGACAGGGCTATAGAGTTTGGCCGGATTCGCCCGCGAAAAACCCGCGTTCCGGTCCGGAGTCCACTGCATGGGCGTGCGCACACCGTTGCGATCGCCTAGATAGATGTTATCGCCCATACCGATCTCATCGCCGTAGTAAAGGATGGGCGTCCCCGGAAACGAAAACAATATGCTGTTGAGTAACTCGATGCGCCGCCGGTTGTTATCGAGCAGCGGCGCCAGCCGTCGCCGGATGCCGATGTTAATACGCATACGAGGATCGGCGCTGTAAGCCAGATACATATAGTCGCGCTCGTCGTCGCTGACCATCTCCAGCGTCAGCTCATCGTGATTCCGCAGAAACAATCCCCACTGGCAGTTATCCGGAATTGCCGGCGTCTGCGCCATGATATCCGTGATCGGCAGCCGGTCCTCCTGCCGCAGCGCCATGTAGATGCGTGGCATCAGCGGAAAATGGAACGCCATGTGGCACTCATCGCCGTCGCCGAAGTAAGGGCGAACATCCGTAGGCCACTGGTTCGCCTCGGCCAGAACCATGCGCCCTGCATAGCCCTCATCGATCGCCGTCCGAATCGCTTTGATTACCGCGTGTGTCTCCGGTAGGTTCTCGCAGCTGGTTCCGTCGCGTTCCACGAGATACGGAATCGCGTCGATGCGCAGCGCATCCACGCCCATGTCGAGCCAGTAGCGCATCACCCGCAGCACCTCTTCCAGCACCGCTGGATTGTCATAGTTCAAATCCGGCTGGTGCGAAAAAAAACGGTGCCAGTAATAAGCCTGAGCTACCGGATCCCAGGTCCAGTTCGACTTTTCCGTGTCGGTAAAAATGATGCGCGCATCTTTGTACTTCTGGTCGGTGTCGCTCCAGACGTAGAAATTCCGCTCCTCCGAGCCTGCCGGAGCATGCCGCGCGCGCTGAAACCAAGGATGCTGATCGGAGCTGTGATTGATGACCAGTTCGATCATCACCTGCAGTCCGCGATCATGAGCCGCGTTGAGGAAACTCTGAAACTCCTCGATCGTCCCATAACTCGGATGGACGCTCATGTAATCCGAGATATCGTAACCATCGTCCCGCATTGGCGACGGAAAAAACGGAAGCAGCCACAAACACGTCACACCAAGGTCCTGCAGATAATCCAGCTTCTGCGTTAGTCCGGGAAAATCGCCAATGCCGTCGTTGTTGCTGTCATTGAAGGCTTTGACGTGGACCTCGTAGATAACCGCGTCCTTATACCAGAGCGGATCGGCGACACTGCCTGCCTTGCGGACGATAGTCTTCGTTTCTGGCATCGGTTCCTGCGCCTTCACTGGTAATAATCGAAATCTTTTTCGGAGCGCACTTTACGGAGCACGCGAAAGATATGCGCGGGCATCTTGTCCGGCGCCAGCTCGACGTAGTTGTGCGCACCCTGCCACAAATAACGAAGCCCGGTAAGTTGATCCAGCACCTGAAAACTCTCATCGGCGCGCACCCGCAGCCGCTCCAGATCGAGATTTACCCATCCTGACTGGGTATGAAAGAAATCGAGGTTCACCACTGTCAGCACCATGTTGCTGCCATCAAGGCTCGATTTGCTGTAAGCGATGAGATAGGGATTATCGATGGAATGAAAGAAGAGGTTGTAACTCGCATGCAGAGCGGGGTTCTCGCGCCGCGCCCGATTCACAGTCGCAATCGTCCCATCGATGCTGTGCGGTGCATCCAGGTCCCAGTGTCGAATCTCGTATTTTTCCGAATTCAGATATTCTTCGCTGCCCGGCCGTATAGGTTTGTTCTCTCCAAGCTCAAACGGAGGCCCATAGATGCCGTAATTCGGCCCCAGCGTCGCGGCCAGCACGAGCCGACTGAGAAATGCGGGGCGGCCACCAATTTGCAGCACTTCGTGGAGTATATCCGGCGTATTCGGCCAGAGATTCGGACGCATGAATTCGCGAACCTTCGTCTGGGTCAGCTCGGTCAAATATTCCGTCAGCTCCTGTTTCGTATTCCGCCACGTGAAATACGTATAAGACTGCGAAAAGCCCGGCTTGGCCAGCCGCTGCATCACATGCGGCCGAGTAAAAGCCTCGGCCAGAAATAGCACATCGGGAAAATCGCGCTTTACCTCAGCGATGAGCCACTCCCAGAAGGAAAATGCCTTGGTGTGCGGGTTGTCGACGCGAAAGATGCGCACGCCCTGTTCGATCCAGAACAGAAAGACGCCGAGCAGACCGTCCCACAATCCCTCCCAGTCGTTGCTCTCGAAATCGAGAGGATAGATATCCTGGTATTTCTTTGGCGGATTTTCCGCGTACTGGATCGTGCCGTCAGCCCGCTTCTTAAACCACTCCGGATGTTCGGTCACCCACGGATGATCCGGCGAACACTGGAAGGCAATGTCCATCGCCAACTCGATCCCCTTACTGGCCGCGGCGCGCTGAAGGCTGCGGAAATCGGCGAACGTCCCGAGTTGCGGATGGATCGCCGTGTGCCCGCCTTCCCGCGCGCCAATTGCCCACGGACTTCCGACATCGTCCGGCTCCGCGGTCGTCGAGTTATTCTTGCCCTTGCGGAAGCTTTCCCCGATCGGATGGATGGGCGGCAGGTAGAGCACGTCGAATCCCAGCCGCGCGACATAATCCAGTCGCGCCTCACAATCCCTGAACGTCCCGTGGCGTCCAGGCTCGGCCGCCGTCGAGCGCGGAAACATCTCGTACCAGGCGGAGTAACGCGCCTTTTCGCGATCCACAGTCACCCGCAGTTCGCGCTCGTAGCGCGTCTCCATCGCCGGATCGAGATAGGGCGCCATCATCGCGCCGAGCGCCGGATCGAGCGCGGCTGTCTGTGCGGCGTGCAGTTCGTCGGCAGCTCGAATCTCAGCCGCCCAGCGCCGCAGTGCTTCCGCATCGTCCCGACCCGCCCTCTCCGCGGCCTGCTCCACGAGTTGCGCTCCGCTGAGTAAATCGACGCGGATGTCCTGGTCGGCGGCAATACGCTTTTCCAGATCGCTGCGCCAGGTATCGAAATGGTCGACCCAGCCCGCCACCGTGTAGAGATACTCGCCCATCCGCGCGACCGGAAACTCCCCCCGCCAGCGGTCGTTGCCCAGCGCCTGCATCGGAACGGCCGTCCACTCGGGAATGTCCTGAAAACGAAACAATAGCCGCGCAGTCACATGGTCGTGGCCGTCGGCGAACACATCCGCTTCCACCTCCACCAAATCGCCGATGATGCGCTTAATGGCAAAGCGGCCCCCGTCGATCTCGGGCTCGACGCCTTCGATCACGACGCGCTTCCGTCCATCCGCGGGTTTCTGCATGGCTTCGATCAGCTCTCCGGCAGGCCGGTACCGCCTGGCGTCTGGCGCACATGCCGCCTTCCGCGCGCGTATCAGTTACGGAATTATACGGACAACGAAATGGATTTTCCGGCTACGTAACTGGTTATGTGATTCGATGCCCGCCAGCGGTGGTTGCCGCGCAAGCTCCAACGCCTCTCAGCCCTCACCCGCGGCCACTCAGTTATCCGGCAGAATATTGGACTCTTCCGAGGTGCGCAGTCTCACCAGGCGGTCCACCGTGTATGGCGCTCTTTGCGTGGCGGCGTGATAGTGCCGAACCTGGAGTTCTCCCAGCAGTCCGATGGCGAGCAGCTGCGTTCCCGCCAGGATCATCACGGCGGCAATCACAAACAGCGGCCCGTGCTGCTCCATCACGTGCTGATGCGTCAGCACCTTCAGCGCCAGCAGAAATACCGAGATGGCGCTGCCGCCAAAGATCCCCATCGCCCCCAACAATCCGAAGAAGTGCAGTGGGCGCGTCATGTACTTCAGCAAAAATCGGATGGTCATCAGGTCGAAGAAGACCCGGAAAGTGCGCCCAATTCCGTAATGCGATTGTCCCCGCTCCCGGTTCACGTTGCTGATGGGGACCTCGCAGATGCTGGCCCCGTACCAGGAAGCGAGCGCGGGGATGAAACGATGCATCTCGCCGTAGAGCGGAATATTGTGGATCACCTCGCGCCGGTACGCCTTGAACGTTGTCCCGAAATCGTGAATATCCACGCCCGACAGCTTCGCCATCAGCCAGTTGGCGCAGCGCGACGGGATGCGCCGCATCACGAAATTGTCGATCCGCTCCTTGCGCCATCCGCTGACAACGTCGTAGCCCTCTTCCAGCTTTTCAAGGAACGCGGGGATCTCGCCCGGATCGTGCTGCAGGTCGCCGTCCATGGCCAGAATAAATTCGCCCTCGGCATGGTCGAATCCCGCCGCCAACGCCGAAGTCTGCCCAAAATTCCGCCGCAGCTTCACCACCAGAACCCGGCTATCGACTGCGGCAATCTCCTCCAGCAGGCGGCACGTGCGGTCATTCGACCCGTCGTCCACAAACACCAGCTCAAACGGATCGCCAACGTGTTCCATGACCTCCTTCAACCGGTCATACAGAACAGTGACGTTGTCTTCTTCATTATGGAACGGAACGACGATAGAGTACTTAGGCATCGACTTCAATTATAACTTTGGATGCCGTCAAATTGGTATCGTGGCAGCGCTCTTTATACGCTCTTTATATAGGATCTTCACAAAAGTGCGGCGGGGCTGCGTCGCGCCCCAAACGCGATGCCGTCGCCGGATTCGGCAGTCTGAGTTACGCGGTAAGAATCTCCACAGCCACCCGCGCCGCTTCCTCGCAGGCGCTGCGATCCACATCCCTGTGGGTCACAAACCGGATCCGATGCCTCCCCGAGTCTCCAGCCAGGATTCCACGCCGCTTCAGTTTCGCAAGAAAGTCATCCACGACCCCATGATTCCGCAAACCGAAGATGACGATATTCGTCCGCACCGTATCGAGGTCGATCTCCACCTGCGGCACATCGGCAAGAGCCTCCGCAATTAGCCGCGCGTTGGCGTGGTCCTCATGCAGGCGCCTCGGACCCTCCTCGAGAGCGACCAGTCCGGCAGCCGCCAGAATGCCCGCCTGGCGCATGCCTCCGCCCAGCGCTTTACGGATCAGCCGCGCTCGATCCATCTGCTCGTACGTGCCAACCAGCATCGACCCCACCGGCGCCCCCAGTCCCTTCGAGAGGCAAAACATCACCGTTGTGAATCCGCGCGTCAGCTCGCGCACATCCACACCCAGCGCGACCGAGGCGTTGAAGATGCGCGCCCCGTCCAGATGCACCGCTAGCCCGCGCTCCTCGGCTCCGGCCCAGATCTCTTCCATCACCTCAAGCGGCGTGACCGTGCCGCCCGCCATGTTGTGCGTGTTCTCAAGCGCAATCAGCCCCGTGGGCGCGCGGTGGTAGTGTTTTCCCGTGATGTGCGGCTCCATCTCGCGCCACGTCAGGATTCCGCGCTCCGCAGGCAACGTCCGCAGTTGGCAGCCGGAGAATGCCGAGGCCATCGCAATCTCCCACTCGACGATGTGCGACCGCGCCTCGCAGATCACTTCCTGCCCATGCTGGGTATGCAGGCGAATCGCGGTCTGATTCCCCATCGTGCCACTCGGTAGAAACAGGGCCGCTTCGCGACCGAAGATCTCCGCGGCGCGCGCTTCCAGGCAGTTGATGGTTGGATCTTCACCGTAAACGTCATCGCCCACTTCGGCCGCAGCCATCGCCGCACGCATCGCCGGCGTGGGTTTGGTCACGGTGTCGCTGCGCAGGTCGATCGTCGCTACAGACGCGGACTCAGCGGCAGCGTCCCCGATGAGGACAGCTGTATCAGACATTCATTTCCTTTCCGCAACAGCTTGACCCAATATTGCCCTACGCAACCGCTGGCTCTGCCAGGAACCGCCCGAAAACGTCGTTCGAAAGCAGCCGTCCTCGCGCCGTCAGCGCGACCCGATCGCCATCCACAAATGCGATCAGGCCATCGCCTTCCAGCTCGCCAATCGTCGAGAGAAATTCGCGAACCACCGACGCCGAAAACTCCTTACGCAGCGCCCCGAGGCTCACCCCCTCATTCAGCCTCAGCCCCAGAAACCACGCCTCCTCCATCTCCTCTTCACGATCCAGCCGGCGCGGCTCGCCCCAGCCCGGACCTTCGAGATAGGCATCGAAATCGTCGGTCGTGCCAAATCGCAGAGCCGCGCCCGCGTGCGCCCGCACCATCGAATGCGCGTCCAGTCCAAATCCGAGATAAGGCTGGCGGCGCCAGTATTTCAGGTTGTGCCGCGACTCCGAACCCGATCGCGCAAAATTTGAAATCTCGTACTGCGCCAGTCCGTGTCCGGCGAGAAACGCGATCGCCTCGGTGTACAGATCGGCGACCTCGTCGTCAGCCGGCACCTCCTGCGCGCGGTAGCGACCGCCGTTCACCAGAAGCTCGCGCCCCAGGCGCGATTCGTCGTCCACTTCGAGCATATAAATGCTCGCGTGATCCACACCCGAATCCGCAAGCACGCCCAGCGACTCATACCAGGACTCGACCGTCTGCGCCGGCACCCCGGCAATCAGATCGACGCTGACGTCGTTAATGCCCGCAGCCTGCACCCGTCGAATGTCTTCGAGCGCAACCGCGCGCGTATGCAGGCGGCCGATAGCTCTCGCTTCGCTGTCCACGAAAGATTGCACCCCAAAGCTGACCCGCGTCACGCCGCATTCCGCCAGAGCTTCGAGCACCGCCGGCTCCAGCTGCCCCGGAGCGCACTCCACGGTGATCTCAGCTGTGGGCAGCACAGCGAATTCGCGGCGCAGGCTCGTGAACAGACGCCGGAACAAAGCCGGCGAGAGCAACGACGGCGTGCCTCCGCCCAGATAAATGCTGTCGACAGCCTGCGGCAGAACCGCGCCCCATTGCCTCGCGCGTTTGCGCGTGACGCCGAGGTCCTCCTCCATGCGTGCAATGTAGCGATCATGATATTCGGCAGGGAAAACGCCGGAGGCAAAGTTGCAGAAGGTGCATTTCGAACGGCAAAAAGGAACCGAAAGATAAATCCCGAGCATATCCATATGTCTCTATTCTCCCACCGCGGCTGCCTCTCGCCTACCCGGTGGCGAATCAGCCATCTTGACAACCTCCCCCGCCTGTGCATCGTTCGCCGCAACAATTCGCGCGCATTTGCGTTCATTCCCTGCAGAGACGATCCGGTGAAAGAGGGCCGGACAAGAGGTTCCAAACTTCGAGAGAAGTTCGAAGCGGAACACAGGAGGTCTCTTATGAAGAGCATTCTTCGCGCACTTGCATTGACCGGCATTCTGGGTCTCGGAGCAGCGGGAGCACAGGCTCAGGCCAGAGTTTTCGTCGGCGTTCGCGCTCCCGTAGTCGTAGCCGCCGTTCCGGCCTGCCCAGGTGTTGGGTATGTCTGGTCTGCCGGCTATTACAACGGTCCGGTTTTCGTCCCCGGCCGCTGGGTCTATCGCGGCTATGACCGTCCCGTCGTTGTGCGCGACTTCCGGCATGACTACCACTACCCTGTGCGTTATCGCCGGTAAGCGAAAAAGATGAGGGCCGCGTCCCCAAAAACCGGCCCATGCGCACCCGTTGAAGCTCCCCGCTTCCGGGTGCGTTGCCGTCTCTGGCCCCTTTCAAATGACCCGTTAAAAATGTCTCCCGCGCCGCCGTTCGGGTCTATCCTGACGGAACAAGGTTCTCGCCCGCTGCGTATGCTCTTTTGGAAACCTTCCGGAGGCTTCTATGGCCGGACTCATCGGCGTTGGACTCTACTTCCTGCCCTCCCTCCTCGCGGCCGCTCGCCATACCCACAACACAACCGGCATCTTCCTGTTCAATCTCTTCCTCGGCTGGACCGGCATCGGGTGGGTCATCGCACTGCTAATGGCCATTTGTTCGAGCCCCTGCTACTACCATCCGTACTGGCACTACCCTCCCCCGCCCCGGCGCTGGTAGACCGGCACTGGTAGAAAGGTTGCCCGCTGAAAGCCCGCTGAAAGATGGAGTTTTACCCTGCTGAAGCGTTTGCGCTCCTGCTTTTCAGCCCGTTGAATCGCCGCAACATTTTGGCGCGTCTAACGTTAGTATCGGTAGCAAGCTTTCCGCCCACCCACAGGAGCCCGGAAGGCAATCGTCAGGTCGAAGAAGAAACTGAGGGCGGTCTGACAGGAGGTTTGATCATGCGCGTTCTGCGTTACGTTATGTTGGTTGCGTTGCTGGCTGCGCCATTTGCACTGGCAAAGCCGGCGCAGGCCCAGGTCGCCGTCGGTATCGGCATCGGCCCGGAGGTCGGTTATCCAGGCTACTACGACATGGGCGGACCGCCCGTCTGCGACTACGGCTACTACTCTTATTACCCTTACGCTTGCGCGCCTTATGGCTACTGGGGCCCTGACTGGTTCTACGGCGGCCTCTTCATCGGCGCCGGCCCCTGGTTCCATGGCTGGTATGGACGTGGATGGGGCTATGGCTACGGCCACATCGGCTACTACGGCGGGTTTGGCTACCGCGGCGGCTACGGCTATCGTGGCGGTTACGCCGGTGGCTATCGTGGCGGTTACGCAGGCGGATATCGCGGTGGAGTCGGCGTGGGTGCCTACCGCGGCTACGCTGGTGGATATCGCGGCGGCTATTCCGGTGCGGTTCGTGGCGGAGCGGTCGGTGGCTTCCACGGTGGTGCGGCAGCCGGTGGCGGATTCCATGGCGGCGGCGGTGGCCATGGCGGCGGCGGCGGACGCCGCTAACCCGGCCAGCTAACCCCCAGATCGAAACACAAAGGCCCGCTCTTCGGAGCGGGCCTTTGTGTTTCTGGACGACTCCTTCGCCCTCTAAAACGCGCCCTTCCGGAAATCCCCTCTCGCCAGCGCCAGCGCCATCCCGGCAATTCGCTCCGCCGCATCCGGATGCGCCAACGAGCGCGCATTTCCCGCCATCTCTCCCAGCTTTCCCGGCTCCGTCAACAGGTCGCTGAGTGTTCCCAGCAGCTGGTCTGGCGTCAGGTCCGCCTCCAGCAGCACACGCGCGGCCCCGGCCTGCGCCATCACCTCGGCATTCCGCCGCTGATGATCGTCCGCCGCCTGCGGAAACGGAATCAGCACCGCCGGCTTCCCTGCCGCCGCTAGCTCCGCCACCGTCGACGCTCCGCTCCGTGCGAGCACCAGGTCCGCCGCTTCAAATCGCCGCGGCATGTCGTCGAGAAACGCCTCCACCTGCCATCGATCTGCGGGAGCCCCGCTCGCCTGATACGCCGCCAGCGTCGTTTCGGCGTGGCGCCCACCCGCCTGGTGCAGGATCGTCAGCCCCGGAACCTGCGCCAGAAGAGCCACCGCAATCTTCGGCATCGTTGTGTTCAGCACCCGCGCTCCCTGGCTGCCGCCGAACACCAGCAGATGCGGCGCAGCACCCGCCGGTCGAGGCGCAAGGTGGAAAAACTCCGACCGCACCGGAATCCCCGTGATATGCGCGTTGCGAAAATATCGAGCCGCTGGCTCAAAGTTCACCGCAGCCGCCTTCACCCTGCTACCGACCAGGCGGTTCGCCAGGCCAGGCACAGCATTTGGCTCGAACGCCAGCGTCGGAATCCCCAGCAGAATCGCCGCTCCCATCACCGGGCCTGAGGCGTAACCACCCACGCCAATTACGACAGCGGGACGAAACTCCCGCAGTAGCCCGAAACATTGCATCAACCCGGCGGGCAAATCCACCAGCGTCTGCAACCGAGTCGTCAGCGACACGTTGTTCAGCTGCCCAACCTTAATCAACTGCAAATGGTAGCCCGCCTGCGGCACCAGCCGAGACTCCAGCCCCCGCGCCGTCCCCACGAACAGAATCTCTTCAACGCCGTGCGTCTTCAGTTCATCGGCGATCGCCAGCGCCGGGATGATGTGCCCGCCCGTGCCCCCACCGGCAATCAGGATGCGTGTCGTGGATTCCATTGTTACGTCATTCTATGGCCCGAGCACCACCCCGCGATCCTCGCTGGACATCTTCTTTGCCCTTAGCTAATCTATGGTTAGCTAAGGGTAGCGTCATGGCAATCAGCACCATCCACGAAGCAAAAACGAATCTTTCCCGGCTAATCCAGCGCGCCGAGCGGGGCGAGGAGATCCTGATTGCGCGTGGCAAGCAGCCGGTTGTGCGCCTGACTCCAATCAGGAAGCCCGGCAAGAAAAGGAAGCTCGGACTGCATCGCGGCGAGTTCACAGTCGGCCCTGAGTTCTTCGAGCCGTTACCCCCTGACGAGCTGGACGCCTGGGGGCACTAATTGCCTGTCCTCATCGATACCCATGCTCTTCTATGGGCGGACGCCGAGCCGAGGCGGTTATCAGTCAGAGCGAGAACGCTGATCGAGTCGTTCTCAACCGAGGTATTTGTCAGCGCCGCCTCTGCCTGGGAAATCGCAACAAAGGTCCGCATCGGAAAGCTTCCCCAGGCGGCGGTATTCTCGGCGGAAATGCCCAGGCGCGTTGAAATGCTCGGATTTAGCCCACTGGCCGTCACCCTGGAACATGCCCTCCGCGCCGGGCAATTGCCCGGGCCACACAAGGATCCCTTCGACCGCATGCTCATCGCGCAGGCGCAGGCTGAAAATCTTCCTCTCATCAGCAACGAGCGCGTTTTCGACGCTTACGGCGTCCGTCGCATCTGGTAGCTGTTCCCTGTTCCCTGTTCCCTGCTCTTCGTCAATCCACTTCTTTCGTGATGTTCAGCAACACCCCGACCAGCACCAGCATGATGAACAGCGAAGTCCCGCCGTAGGACACAAACGGCAGTGTGATTCCCTTCGTTGGCACCAACGCCAGCACCACGCTGATGTTGAAGAACGCCTGAATGAGAATCGTCGCCGTAATCCCGAACGCCAGAAACCGCGCGAACGGATCCTGCGACAAAACCGCCGCCCGCATCCCGCGCCATCCGATAAACACGAACAGCCCCACCACGATCAGCGCGCCGATCAGCCCCAGTTCCTCGGAGATGTTCGCGAAGATGTAATCCGTGTGCGGCTCCGGCAGATAGAACAGCTTCTGCCGCCCGTCCATAAAGCCCACGCCGCGAAATCCCCCCGAACCCACAGCAATCAGCGACTGAATGATGTGGAACCCCTTGCCCAGCGGGTCCGACTCAGGATTCAGAAACGCCAGCATCCGGTCGCGCCGCCACTTCACATAAAAGAGCATGAAGTAGAGCACCGGCGCAGCTCCCAGGGCCGCATAGCCCAGATACTTCATGTTCATGCCCGCAAGCCACAGCATCAGCGCCGTCACGCCCGCGCACACCAGCGCCGTGCCCAGGTCCGGCTCCTTCAAGATCAGCGCAACGAAGATTAAACTCGGCAGCGCCGCCGGCAGCAGCGTTCCCCGCACATCGTCCATCGCGTGCATTCGGTTCTGTAGGAACCACGCCAGAAAAAGCACCAGCGCCGGCTTGGCGATCTCCGACGGTTGAAATGACAGGATGCTGAGGCGAATCCAGCGATGCGTGTTGTGCGAGTCGTGCATCAGAAACGCGCCCAACAGCAGAATGATCGTGATCCCCACCACGGGAAATACGACGGTAGGCCGGTTGTACTTGCCGTAGGGAACCTGAATCAGCAGAGTCATCGCAAGCAGCCCAAACGCCGCCCACAGCCCCTGCCGCAAAACAAAGGTATAGGGCGAACCGAATCGAACATTGGCCATTACCGCCGAAGCGCTGAAGACCATCGCCAGCCCGATCACCACCAGCACCAGCGTGGCTCCATACAGCCACTTGTCGACGCCGACCCGTTTCGCCATAATCTGCTTCTCGCCCGCCTAAACTGTCAGCGCAGCCAATCCTCGCCGCGCCAAAACTGTTTCTTTGAACACCCGCCCACGGTGCTCGTAGCTCTCAAATTGATCGAAGCTCGAACAAGCCGGCGCCAGCAGCACAATCTCTCCCGGCTGCGCCGCCGAACCCGCCCGCGCAATCGCCACATCCAGCGTTCCCGCCGCCACGATGGGAACCGCGCCCTCAATATGCGTGTGGATCTTCTCCGCCGCCGCGCCGATCGTGTAGACCGTCTTCACCCGTTCCTGCAGCAGAGCCCGCATCTGCCGATAATCGGAATTCTTGTCTTTCCCGCCCAGGATCAGGTGAATCCCGCCAGGAAATGCGGCAATCGCCTTCATCGAAGCGTCCACATTTGTCGCCTTCGAGTCGTTGTAGTAATCCACGCCGTTGATCGTCGCCACAAACTCCAGCCGATGCTCGACGGCGTGAAACTCCATCACCGCCCTGCGAATCGCCGCTGCGTCGACGCCCGCCAGTCGCGCCGCGCACACTGCCGCCAGCACATTCTCCACGTTATGCGCGCCTTTCAGCGGAATCTCCTCCACCTTCAGAACCGGCTCCGGCGCAGCCTGCTCCGATGCGCGATACGTAATCACGCCCTCATGAACGAACGCTCCCTGCCGCACCACGCGCTTCCTGCTGAACCAAAACACCCGCGACCTGGCCCGCGCCGCGACCCGCGAAGCCGCATCGTCGTCGGCATTCAGCACCAGCGCATCCTCGCCCGTCTGCTGCGCGAAAATCCGCTCCTTCGCCGCCACGTAGTTCTCAAAAGTCCCATGCCGATCCAGATGGTCGGGCGTGATATTCAGAATCACGGCAATCTGCGGATGAAATTCGTACGTCGTCTCCAGCTGGAAACTCGAAACCTCCAGCACCGACCACCCGTCGTCCCGCGACCCCTCCACCAGGGCGATCACCGGCACACCGATGTTGCCGCCGACCTGCACCGGCAGCTTGCCTGCCTCCAGAATCTCCCCACACAGCGATGTCGTGGTGGTCTTGCCGTTCGAGCCCGTGATCGCCAATACCTTGCCGCGCAAATAATGTGCCGCCAGCTCCAGCTCGCCGATAATCGGCAGCCCAAATTTCCGCACCTGCGTCAGCTCCGGCGTATCGACGGGAACGCCCGGGCTCACCACAATCAAATCCTGCCGCCGGAACGTCAGCAGCCCATGCCCGCCGGCCTCGACCGCAATCCCCTCTTCAATCAGCGCGGGAATCTCCTTCGCCAGTGCCTCGGCGCTGCGCACATCCGAAACCGTCACCTGCGCACCCTGACGACGCAGGAACAGCGCCGCCGCCAGCCCTGACTTGCCCAGTCCGACGACCAGTACCTTTTTCCCTTTGATTTCCATGCAAACTCGCAGTCGCCGGTTGGCTCATTGTCCCACGCGGCTTCTCCCTTTATCGCAGCTTCAGTGTGGTGAGTGCAAAGAGTGCAAACACCAGCGCCCCAATCCAGAACCGCGCGATCACCTTCGACTCCGACCACCCCAGCAATTCGAAGTGATGGTGCAGCGGCGCCATGCGGAAGATCCGCTTGCCTCCGCGCAGTTTGAAGCTGCCGACCTGCAAAATCACCGACACCGCCTCAATCACGAAGACGCCGCCGATAAACGGCAGCAGCAGCTCCTGCTTGATGACCACCGCTACCGTTGCGATCGCCCCGCCCAACGCCAGCGAACCCACATCGCCCATGAAAATCTCCGCTGGATGCGCGTTGTACCAGAGAAAGCCAATGCTCGCCCCCGTCATCGCGCCACAGAAGACCGTCACCTCGCTCACCATTGGCATCCGCTGCAGCTCCAGATAATCCGCGAAGATGACGTGCCCGCTCACGTAGGTCAGCACGGTCAGCGCCCCAGAGGCAATGATGGTGCAGCCAATGGCCAGCCCATCCAGCCCGTCAGTAAGATTTACCGCGTTGCTCGAAAACACGATAACCAGCATCACGAAAATGATGAATGGCAGGAACGCCAAAACCCCCAGGTGTGGAATATGCAGCAGCGCGGGAATCGAAAGCCGTGGCCGCAGAACCTTCACGAACGGCACCACCAACCGCGTTGAGTAGCTGCCCTCGAGATCCATCAGCACCAGCACCAGCGCAATCGCCGCCGCTGCCAGAAACTGGTACGCCAACTTCGCGCGTCCCGTCAGCCCCAGATTCCGCCGGTGCACCACCTTGATGTAATCGTCGGCGAATCCGATCGCCCCGAACGCCGCGGTCGAAAACATCACCACCCATATAAAAGGATTCGAAAGGTCCGCCCACAACAGCGTCGGCAGCAGAATCGCGATGCAGATCAGCACCCCGCCCATGGTCGGCGTCCCCGCCTTTTTCTGGTGCGCCTTGGGGCCCTCCTCGCGAATATACTGCCCGATCTGAAACTCGCGCAGCTTCTCGATCACGAATGGACCGATGATCAGCGTGATCAGCAGAGCTGTGAGCGAAGCAAAGACCGTGCGAAACGTCAGATAACGGAAGATGCGAAAGGGGCTGAAATAGAGATACAGCTTCCGGTAAAGCAGCCAATAAAGCAAACTTCCCACCCCCGCATTCCTGTTGGGTTTCCCGCTATCTTATCGTGCCCCGCCGCTCGAACCACCGTCTTCTTCGAGCCGTTCCAGCCCGTCGAGCGCCCGCTCCAGCCGCACGCCCCGCGAGCCCTTCAGCAGTACCGCATCGCCCGACTCAAGATGCTCCCGCAACCATTCCCCCGCCGCCTCCGGCGTCTCCAGAAACAGCGCCTCCACCCCGCCTTCATGCGCCGCGTCCGCAATTTGCCGTGCTTTTCCGCGTACTCCGATCACCAACTCGATCCCCGCCTTCGCGGCAGCCACGCCGCACGCTGCGTGCAGAGCCTCCGCCTCAGGCCCCAGCTCCAGCATCTCGCCTGCAACTAAAATCTTCCGCCGCGCCGGCATCCCCGCCAGCATCGCGATCATCGACTTCAGCGCCTCAGGGTTCGAGTTGTAAGCATCATTAATAATGGTCGCACCGCGAACCGTCAGCACCTGCCCGCGTTTGTCTTCCGGCTGCAACCCGCCCAGCGCCGCACAGCACTCCGCCAGGGGAATCCCCGCCTCCACGCCCACCGCAATCGCCGCCAGCGCATTCCAGCCGTTATGCTCCCCGGGCAAATGCAGACGCAGCTCGCAGTGCTGTTCCCCGGCGCGCACCTGCATCTTCAATCCCTCCGCGCCGAGCAACTCCACGCTCTCCACGTGCGGATCGCCGCACGGCCCGCGACCGAAGTAAACCGCCTTCCCCTCAAAATCGCGTCCGAACTGCGACACATACGCATCGTCGCAATTCAAAAACGCCACGCCATGCCGTGGAAGCGCTGCGACCAGCTCGTACTTCGCGCGCGCAATCCCGGCAATCCCGTCCGCAAAGCCCTCCGCGTGTGCGTGCCCCACATTGGTCACCACACCCCAGTCCGGCGCGGCTATGTGGCATAGCGCAGCAATCTCACCAGGCGCCGACATGCCCATCTCCACCACAGCAACGTCGTGTTCCGGCTCCAGCCGCAGGAGCTGCAGAGGAAGCCCGTATCCATTATTAAGGTTGCCCTGCGACCTCATCACCACGAACCGAGTTCCCAGAACCGCCGCTACCGCCTCCTTGGTCGTCGTCTTCCCCGCTGATCCGGTGATCGCTATAACACGCTTGCCCCAATGCCGCCGCACCGCCGACGCCAGCCGCTGCAGAGCCGCCAGCGGATCGTCGGTTGTCAGCAGCGGATGCTTTGTCACGCCCTCCGGCAACTTGCCAGCCCGATCGCGGTCGATCACCGCCGCACACGCGCCGCGCTCCAGAGCCGCCGCGACAAAATCATGCCCGTCGAAGCGCTCCCCGCGAATCGCAAAAAACAAATCCCCCGGCCGCAGGGCGCGCGAGTCAATCGAATACCCCGTGGCTGTCACCGCATCTCCGCCGCGCACCCCATCGGCCGCCGACCAGCGAGCGACCTGCTCCAGCGTAAGCTTCACGCGCGGACTCCCATCGCTGCTCGAATGGCCGCAGCTGCGACTTCCGCGTCATCGAAAGGAATCGTGCGATCCCGCAGCACTTGCTCCTTCTCGTGCCCCTTGCCCGCGAGTAGCACAATGTCTCCCGGCCGCGCCTCTTCCACCGCGAGGCGAATCGCCCGCGCCCTGTCCGCCTCCGCAACAAACTTCGTTCCCGTGGCCAGCAGGCCCGGGAGCGCATCCTGCATGACCGCCTCAGGATCTTCGCTCCGCGGATTGTCCGACGTCAGCACCACAAAATCGCTGCCCTCCCCCGCCGCCCGTCCCATCTTCGGACGCTTCGCCCGATCACGACCGCCGCCGCAACCAAACAGCGTGATCACCCTGCCTCTGCCACCGACACCGGGGCCCCCGGCACGCCGCTGTTGCGTGCTGGGGTGGTCGACAAACTCCCGAGCCAGCGCCGTCAAGTTCCGCAGCGCATCATCCGTATGCGCATAATCGACGACCACGGTGAACGGCTGCCCCGCGTCAACCGTCTGAAAACGCCCCGGCACGCACGCCAGCGCCGCCGCGCCGCTCGCGATCTGCTCCAGACTTAATCCCCTCGCATACGCCGCGCCCGCCGCAGCCAGCAGGTTGTAGAGATTCACCCTCCCCGTAAGCCGCGTTTCAATCTCGGCGTCGCCAATGGGTGCTACAAGCCGAAAGCCCATCCCCGAAGCACCCATCCGCGCATCTTCCGCGCGAAACTCCCCCGCACCGAGCCCATAGGAATAGATATCCGCCCCAGCCTCGCGCGCAATCACTGCCAGTTCCCCTCCATAGCGATCGTCAACATTGACAACGGCCACGCGCGGCGCCGCGCCCAGCTCTCCGTCAAACAGAGCACGCTTTGCCGCAAAATATTTCTCCATCGTCCCGTGATAATCCAGATGATCCTGCGTCAGATTCGTGAAAACCGCAACGTCGTAAGGCAGCCCGCAGACGCGCCCCTGCGCCAGCGCGTGCGACGAAACCTCCATCACCGCCTCCGTCGCTCCTGCTTCCGCGCCTTCGCGCAGCAACTCCAGCAGGTCGCGCGACTCAGGCGTCGTATGCGGAGCCGGCCGCACCGCTCCCGCAACATGATTCTCGATCGTTCCCACCAGCACCGTCTTTCGATTCGCCGAATTCAGCATCGCATCCAGCAGAAACGCCGTCGTCGTCTTGCCGTTCGTCCCCGTCACGCCGCTCAGCTTGAGCCGTCTTTCCGGCCGCCCAAAGAAATTCGCTGCAATCGCCACCATCGCGCGTCGTCCCGCGCCAGCGGGAATCTCCGCAACCGCGACACCCGGATAACGCTTCTCCATTTCGCTGAACGCCGCAGCAGAATCCGTCACTACGGCAGCCGCGCCCTGCTCAATGGCCTTCCCGATGTACCGATTGCCATCTGTGGTGCCACCCTGCATGGCGAGGAAAAGCGAGCCCGGTCCAACCCGCCGCGAGTCGTACTCCACCCCCCGAATTACAGGTCCGTTCTCCGCGTTGGGACCAGCCCTCCGCACCACCTCGGCCCCGCTCAACAGCTCTTCAAAGCGCATGACAAGCTGATTGTAAGCGCAGCGTTCCTGGCTCTGCGATGGCCGCGCCCGCCATTACTGAGGCGTCGTCCCACCGCGCCAGAATCGCACCACGATCTCCGTTCCCGCCGGAACCAGTGTCCCCGCCGCAGGCGCCTGCTCGAGCGCAATCCCCGAACCCACCACTTGCAAGCCCAGCCCCGCTCCACTCGCCTGGATAACGACGTCCCGCAACGATTTCCCGACAAACGAAGGCACCGCCACCCGCTGATTCGGAATCGCCACCGACGCATTGTGAACTTTTGGCGGAGAGTCTTGCGCAGACGGGGATGAATGTGCCGGCGGCTCAGTCTTCGGCGCTGGGAACGGCGCGGTCCCCGACGCTGCCCGCAGGTCCACGTGCGCATCGGCCGAACTGAGCCCGGCGACCGGTGCCCGGTGCTCGGAGGGATCCGTCGAACCCTGGTTCGCCGGATCACGAAGCGGATCATCCGCCGGCAAATGATTCACCTCCGCAAACAGCGATAGCAGATCCTCCGTGTGTTCCACCGGAGCACTTTCCGTGACTGGCTTGCTGTTCTTCGCCGTCAACTTCACCGGCTGCAAATCCTGATCGTGTGGCACTCCCAGATATTCGAGAATCTGCTGCGCCAGATCGTGAAAAACCGGCGCGCTCGCCGCCGTGCCAAAGTGCGATCCCTTCGTCGGCGAGTCCATGACGACGGCGATCGTCACCGCGGGATTGCTCACCGGCGCGAATCCCACAAACGACGCTACGTACTTCGTCTTCGAATACGTGTGGGTTACCGGATCGATCTTCTGCGCCGTCCCTGTCTTGCCCCCCGCGCTGTAGCCATCGAGCTGCGCAGGCCTGCCGGTGCCGTACAGCACCACGCCTTCCATCATCTTGCGCATCTCCGCCGACGTCATTTCCGAAATCACGCGATGCGCCCCCGCCGGCAGCGGATTGGGCAGCTCCTCCTCAGGCCGAAACGCCGCAGCCTTCAGAGTCCCGCTTCCCCTGGTCTCCTGCGTGCTCTCGAGTACGATGTGCGGCGGCAGATACACGCCCCCATTCGCAATCGACGACGCCATCGTCACCAGCTGGATCGGCGTCACCGCGATCTCCTGTCCCATCGGAATCGACCCAATCGTAGTCGGCTGCCATCTGGCCGGCGGCTTCACCAGGCCGCGCGTCTCGCCCGGCAGCTCGATCCCCGACCGCATCCCGAATCTGTAACCGTGAATGTACTGATAGAAGCGATCCGGCCCCATCCTTTGCGCCAGTTCAATCGCCGCCACATCGCTCGACTCTTCGAGCGCCTGCGTCGTCGTCAGCACGTTACCGTGTTGAGCCTCGTAGAGAACCGCGTCGCGGTCGTCGTGCACAATGCGCCCCGCCACGTTGATCTGCCCGCCCAGCGTGTGAATCGTGGCCTCCGGCGTC
>Ga0182018_10000132_pt1 | contig 92898 bp, 87 predicted proteins | sample 812P2MmetaG_FD_120490 | JGI IMG/M metagenome (GOLD analysis project Ga0182018, IMG submission 120490) | Permafrost microbial communities from Stordalen Mire, Sweden - 812P2M metaG | ecosystem: Environmental > Terrestrial > Soil > Wetlands > Permafrost | place: Sweden: Stordalen | collected...
CCGCCTCCCGTAAAATGCGAATCTTGTCTTCCGTCGTATATCGTTTGCCTTTCATCGTCTGGTCCTTTCTTAAGTCCCAGACTAACTCATCAGGTGGCCCGAAAAAGTGAAGTCACGTCACGAGACCATCCTCAACTGGCAGGTTTCGTGTGAGTGCCAACGTAAGTGTTTCTCCTTTTGAAAGGTGCTCTATATCGGCTATAGGTTGCCGTGCCGTCATCTTTTGATGAAAATGCCCTGCAAATTCCCACCCCCTGACAGGATTGCGAATTTCAATAGTTTGCGTTCCGAATTCTCTGTATTGGGGCGGCTCTACTTCGTTGGAATATCCGTTCAACTCTAAATCAACCCACGCTTCCACGTCCTCCAAACCAAGTTTGGCGGCTATCAATTTCGTCTGCCGCAAAAGCTGTGTTAAAGACTGATTTCCAGCCAAAATCACCTTTTGCAAGTTGTGAACGGCAGAACTCATGACAGACTGAAGTTGGCAGAAAAATGTCGGCGTAACCAGTCGAAAAGCAGGAATCGTTGGCAGAAGGCTAAGAAACTCAGGGCTTTCATGCGTTATGTGTAATCGAGACGTTATGCTTGTAGCATTTTTCCCCCACAATTAATTTTGTCCGGGTTTCTTCGATTTTTCCGTCGCGACGCAATTACGCTTCCCGTTTCTTCCAAACATAACGCGCCATGATCACGCGCAATGCGGCGGCGAGCGGAATTGCCAGAATGCCGCCGAGTAATCCGCCCAGCAGCGTCGTGCCCGTCATCACCGCGATGATGATGACCAGCGGATGCAGTCCCACGCGGTTGCCCATGATTTTGGGCGAGATGAAAAGGCCTTCGAGCGTCTGCACCACGGCGAACACGCCCAGCACGAGGAGCGGATGAAGCCAGTCGCCGTATTGCACGAACGTCAGCGTGAGCGCAGCGATGCAGACGACAATCGCGCCGAGAAAAGGAATCATCGTGAGAAACACGGCCGCGAATCCAAGCAGGAACGCGTAATTCACACCGACAATCAAGAAGCCGATGGTGTAAAGCACGGCATCGCACATCGCCACCAGCACCTGCCCGCGAAAGAAGGCGACGAGGTATTGGCTGATCGAATCGAGCACGAAGACGATTTCTTCTTTCGCCGCCGAATCGCGCACGGGCAGATATTCTTTCCAATGATTTTGAATGCCGCGCTTCTCCAGCAAAAAATAAAACGCATAGACCGGAATCAGAACCAATCCCACCAAAATGCCGAAGCCGGAAGCGACCTTCCCGATATTGCCGAAGAGCCACGAACCCATTTTGGGCAAACTTCCTGCGAGCCAGTTGGTGGCGGAAGCCATCGTTTGATTGCCCAAACTGGCGGACGGATTTGCATCCGTCGAGTCCGTTGATGGCGCGGGCAAAAAGTGGCGCACGAATGCCGGCGGCTCGGCGATAAATTTCCCGATGCGTTGCTGCAATCGCTCGGAGTATTCGGGAACTTTGGCGGCAAGTTGCTGCGTCTCGACGACGACCTGCGGGATCACGCTCGCCAGCACACCTGCAACCAGCGCAAACGCCACGACGAACACGAGGATGGTGGCGCGCGCGCGCGGCAGGTTGCGTTTTTCAATCCAGTCCACGAGCGGCGACAACAGGCACGCCACGACAGCGGCCACCGCCAACGGCCAAAGCACGGGACTTAACACGTCGAGCAACCGCGACAAGCCCCAAATCGTCGCGACGATGAGCACGATGACGATGGCAACCGCCAAACCTATCAGCGCAAACCAGAGAATGCGCGCCTGATTTTCCGTGGGAGGCTTTAGATTCACGCCTGTCCGAGTTTTTTGGATTTCTCCGTCGCGGCGCGGACGGCGTTCATCACGGCAGCGCGCAATTTGCCCTTTTCCAATTCGTGCAGGCCTTCAATCGTCGTGCCGTCTGGACTCGTGACTTGGTCTTTGAGCACGCCAGGATGCTGGCCAGTTTCCAAAACCATTTTGGCCGCGCCGAGAACGGTTTGCGCGGCAAGCTTTGTTGCAATGTCGCGCGGCAATCCGGCGGCGACCCCGCCGTCGCTCAACGCATCAATAAACAAATAAACATACGCCGGACCGCTGCCGCTCAAGCCGGTCACGGCGTCAAGCAAACTTTCCTTTACTTGAAACGCGACGCCAACGGCGGACAAAAGTTTTTTTGCGAGTTCACCGTCCGCTGCCGTCGCGGATTTGCCGAGCGCGAACGCAGAAGCGGACTCGCCGACAAGCGCGGGCGTGTTGGGCATGACGCGGATGACGCGCGCGCCGGCGGCCAACGCGTTTTCCAATTTCGTGAGCGTCACGCCTGCGGCGATGGAGACAAGCAGATGTTGTTTTGTAAAACTGCCACGCAGTTCGGCTAGAACTCCGGCGACTTGATCCGGCTTCACGGCGAGAATCACGACGCTTGCAAATTTCAAAACGTCGGAATTTGACGCCGCAGTTTTCGCGCCGGTTTCTTTGGCGAATAATTTGCGCGCAGCGTCCGACAAATCGCCGGCGATGATTTCCCTGGGAAAAACAATTTCCGCGCGGACAAAACCTTTTGCCAAAGCCGTGGCCATTTTGCCCGCGCCGAGAAAACCGATGGTTGATGAGATTGTCATAAAAGTTTTGTAACAGGCAATTTTACCAGGTGAAAGTGAAAACGCACCGTTAATTCATGGCTTGTATTTGCAGGGACGGCATTTATTCTTTTCGTCCACTGAAAGAATGCGTTGAATTTCCAGACAGTGTCGAACCGCCGCACATGGGATACTTTTGAAGAAATGCGCCAGGCCGCAATCGCGGGCGACGCGCAGGCGCAGTGTTATCTCGGCGTCTCTTTTCAAAACGGCCAGGGCGTGCAGCAGGATTATCACGAGGCGGTAAAATGGTTTCGCCGCTCGGCGGAACAAAATGATCCCGTGGCGCAATGTTATCTCGGCGTTTGCTACATGACCGGTGCGGGCGTGCCGCAGGAATACAGCGAGGCGGCGCGCTGGTTGCGCGAAGCGGCGGAACAGTCCGATCCGGCGGCGCAATTCAATCTCGGCATGCTTTATGAATCCGGCCAGGGCGTGCCGCAAAATTATGCCGAGGCGATCAAATGGTATCGCGAAGCAGCGGAACGCGGCTATCCGGCGGCACAATTCAATCTGGGCGTTTTTTACGAAACCGGACAGGTTGTCCCGCAGGATTTCAAAGCGGCCGTCAAATGGTATCTTGCGGCGGCGGAACAGGAATGTGCGCCCGCCCAATGCAATCTTGGCCTGTGCTACCAGACCGGTCGCGGCGTCGAGCAAAATGCGGCGGAAGCTGTGAAGTGGTTCATCCGCGCCGCGCGCCAGGGCGACAAAACCGCGCAGCACAATCTCGGTTTGCACTACGCGCAGATGGAGGCTGCGGAAATGGCGGCCATCGAAGTTGCAAAAAACACGCCGCGCTGAATCAACACGCCAGTTCCACCAGCTTCGCCGTCGCGCGACCGCCGTCAATTGTCTCGCCCGCCAAATCCCAGCCTGCCGCCAGCGATTTTGTTTTTCCGGCAACAAACAAAGCAGCGGCGGCGTTGAGCAAAACCGCATCGCGTTTTGGGCCGTGTTCCTGGCCGGACAAAATATCACGGACAATTTTTGCGTTCGCAATTTTTTCGCCGCCGATCAAGTCGGCGAGCGTCGCGTGCTGCAAAGGAAATTGTTCCGGAAAAGTTGCGGAAACGGTGAAGCCGCGCTCCTGATAAAATTCAGCAATCGTGTTTTCGCCGAGCGTGGAAAGTTCGTCCAAAAAAATTGCGGGTTGCGGGTTGCGGGTTGCGGATTTTTCGCCGTCGGAAATTTTTCCGCACACAACCATCGCGCGGCGGACGCCGAGTGATTGCAGAACTTGCGCGAGCGGCTCACACAATTCCGGCCGCGGCACGCCCATGAGCATGGCCGAAGGTCGCGCCGGATTCAGCAACGGGCCGAGTAGATTGAAAATCGTCCGCTGGCCGCGTTCGGCGCAGAGTTTTCGCGCGGGCGCAATGTGCTTGAATGCAGGATGGTAATCCGGCGCGAAGAAAAATGCGAAATTTTGTTCGCGCAGTGAACGTGCGGCTTCCGCCGGGGTCAAATTAATCCGCACGCCGAGAGCTTCGAGAACATCCGCGCTTCCGGCTTGCGAAGTAACCGCGCGGTTACCATGCTTGGCAACGGTGACGCCGGCGGCGGCGCAAATGATGGCCGCCGTCGTGGAAATGTTGATTGTGCCGAGGCGGTCGCCGCCGGTGCCGACGACATCAAGAATTTCGCGTGAACGCGTTTCGGCGTCAATTGGCGGAACGATGGATTTTTCACGCAGCGCACGAGCGAACGCGGCGATTTCATCGGGCGTTTCACCCTTTTGTGCAAATGCCGCCAGAAAATCAGCCTTGGTGTCCGCTGCAACTTTTTCATCGGCGAGCCGTTCAACTGCAAGGCGGATCTGCCCGCCGTCGAGCGGTCGAGAGGCGGCGAGTTGTTGGATGAGCTTTTCGAGCACGCGCTGATTTTAGGGTTAAATGCGGCCGGCTCAAACTGAAAGTGCGTGAACAGGCGGAGAAATTTCCGTAACTTGTGGGGCGCAGTTGCGTCTCAATGATGACAATTCGTCTGGATTAATCTTATGGCAGTAAAAAAAAGCGGCGGTTGGTGGAAATGGGTGTTCCTTTTTTTAATTGCCGGCGCGGTCGTGGCCGCCGGCGTCTGGCGTTTGGAGCGCGGCAAAAATGATGCACCGCAATATCAAACGGTAGTCGTGGAGCGCGACGAATTGACGCAAGTGGTGACGGCGACGGGCACGTTGAATCCGGTCGTGAATGTGACCGTCGGCAGCCAAGTGTCGGGCATCATCACCAAACTTTATGTGGATTTCAACTCACTGGTGAAAAAAGGCCAGGTGATCGCGGAAATCGATCCTTCAACCTATGCGGCCGCCGTGGAACAAGCCCAAGCCAATCTGGCAAATGCGAAGGCGAATTTGGAATTGCAGCAGGCCGAAGCAGAGCGCAGTGCCGAGCTGTTCACGAACAAATTGATTTCCGGTTCTGATTACGACACGGCAATCGCCACATTGCACGAAGCGAAGGCGACGGTTCAATTGAACCAGGCTTCGCTCGACAATGCGAACGCAAATCTGGGTTACTGTAAAATTCTTTCACCGGTGGATGGGGTCATCATCCTGCGCGCAGTAAACGTTGGCCAGACGGTGGCATCCAGCTTCAACACGCCGACGCTCTTTCAAATCGCGAACGACCTGACGAAAATGCAGATTGACTCGAGTGTCGCCGAGGCCGATGTCGGCGGCGTTGTAGAAGGCCAGTCAGTGGATTTCACCGTGGATGCTCATCCGTATCGGGATTTTCACGGCGTCGTCACGCAGGTGCAAAATTCGCCGACGACGGTGAACAACGTTGTCACCTACGATTGCGTCATCGGCGTGACGAATGCGGATTACAAATTGAAGCCCGGCATGACGGCGAATGTTTCCATCGTTGTCGCACAACGGAAGGATGCGTTGACCATCCCCAACTCTGCGCTGCGCTTTCACCCGATGAACATCAGCATTGTGCCGACCAACGTTGCCGCGCGGCAAATCGCCCAAACCACCAACAGCGGCAATCAGGCAAGCGGAAGCGGACAAACGCGTGGCGAGCGTTCCATCCTTCACACGATTTATGTGTTGTCGGGCGAAGGCAAGGACGCGAAGTTGCAGCCGGTGCAAATCAAGACCGGCATCAGTGACGGCATTTCCACCGAGGTGCTTTCGGGATTGAATGAAGGCGATAAAGTTGTCACCGGCGCGGTCTTGACCTGGGCCGCTGCTTCGGCTTCCGCCTCAAACCCGTTCGGCGGCGGAGTGCCGCGTTTGCGCTGATTCCGATTTACGGAGAAATCTTGTGCAGACAAACCACGTCATCAAGCTTGAGGAAGTCCACAAGACGTATCACACCGGCGAGGTGGACGTTCACGCCGTGCGCGGGGTCTCGCTGGAAATTGGGGCGGGCGAATTCGTCGCCATCATGGGTTCGAGCGGTTCCGGCAAATCCACGTTGATGAACATGATCGGCGCGCTCGACCGTCCGACGGGTGGCCATTACTGGCTTGACGGCATTGATATTTCCACACTGAGCCGCGACGCGCTCGCGGAAATCCGCAATGAAAAAATCGGGTTTATCTTTCAAGGTTTCAATCTGTTGTCGCGCACATCCGCACATGAAAATGTCGAAATGCCGATGCTTTACAACCACCAGCGTATCGCGGCGCACGAACAACATGAACGCGCCGCGCACGCGCTCGAACTCGTTGGTTTGGGTGAGCGCGCTGATCATCATCCCAACCAGCTTTCCGGCGGCCAGCAGCAGCGCGTCGCCATCGCGCGGGCGCTGGTCAACCGGCCAGCGCTTTTGCTCGCCGATGAACCAACCGGCAATCTTGACAGCCAGACCAGTATCGAAATCATGGGGGTGTTCCAGAAGCTCAATGATCAGGGCATCACGATCATCATGGTCACGCACGAACTGGACATTGCGCGCTACACCAAGCGCATGGTCATCTTGCGCGACGGAAAAATCGTGACGGACGAAACGGTGGCGGACCGGCTGAACGCGGAACAGGAATTGGCCAAATTGAAACAGGCGCAAAAAGCCGTCCAACTCGCATGAGAATTTTCGCCTCACTACGAATCGCCGGGCGCGCGCTGCGCCGGAATAAAATGCGTTCGCTGCTGACGATGCTCGGCATCATCATCGGGGTCGGCGCGGTGATCGGTTCGGTGAGTCTGACTTCTGGAGCCACCAAACAAGTAGAAGATCAAGTCAGCAGCCTGGGCGAAAGCGTGATTACGGTTTTTTCCGGTAATTTCACCAGCGGCGCAATGCGCGGCGGCTGGGGCAGCGCACCGACGTTGACGGTTGAGGATACCAAGGCGATTGCCGGAATAAAAAATGTTGTGGCCGTCAGCCCCGAAGTGCGCGACCGCGAACAGGTGCTAGCCAACGGCTTGAATTGGAACACCCAGGTAATGGGCGAATCACCGGATTATCCACAAATTCGCAACTGGAGCATCGCCAGCGGCACGATGTTTTCCGATCAGGACGTGCGCAGCTTGGCCAAATCAGCCGTGATCGGCAAAACCGTCGTTGACCAATTATTTCCAAACGAGAATCCCATTGGACAAACCATCCGCATCCGCAATCTGCCGTTTCTGATTATTGGCGTGCTAGCTCCAAAGGGCTTCAACCTTTTTGGTCAAGATCAGGATGACGTGGTTGTCGTTCCGTACACAAGCCATATGCACCGCATCACCACGCGCACATTCGTGAATGATATCCTGGTGGAGGCGGCCAATGACACAGCAATTGACAGCGTCCAGAACGATATTACCGATTTGCTTTTAACGCGGCATCGCAGCAAGGAACAGGATTTCACCGTGCGCAACCAGTTGGAACTCATGCAAGCGGTCACGGCCACTTCACGCGCGATGGGATTTTTGCTCGCGGGCGTCGCCGCCGTTTCACTGGTCGTAGGCGGCATCGGCATTATGAACATCATGCTCGTCAGCGTCACAGAACGGACGCGTGAAATCGGTATCCGCATGGCCGTGGGCGCGCGCGCCGCCGACATCCTCGTGCAATTTCTGATTGAAGCCGTCACCTTGAGTGCGATTGGTGGTTCAATTGGCATCCTCGGCGGCATGACATTTTCATGGCTCATCGCCCACTTCAGACATTGGCCAACCGTCACGCCGTTTGGCTGGATTGTCATCGCGTTTGTTTCCAGCGCGGTCATTGGCGTCATCTCCGGCTTTTATCCGGCGTGGAAAGCGTCGAAGCTCGACCCGATTGACGCCTTGCGCTACGAATAAGTCGTGACCGCTGAAGTTATTCCCACGCACACGCCGGAGCTTTTTCAAAAAGCCGTCCGCCGGGCGGCGAAATTGCTCCGCGCCGGAGAAGTCGTCGCGCTGCCGACGGAAACCGTTTATGGTCTCGCCGCAAATGCGCTGAACGAAAAGGCCGTCGCAAAAATCTTCCAAATCAAGGGACGACCGGCGGGCAATCCAATCATCATCCACGTCGCCGGAAACGAAATGGCGAAAGGTTGCGTGGAAAACTTTCCCGCACTTGCCGAGAAGCTTTCAAAGGCATTTTGGCCCGGACCGCTGACAATTATTTTGCCGCGCGCGGAAAAAATTCCCCACAACGTGACGGCGGGTGGCACGACCGTCGGCGTGCGCTGGCCGAGTCATCCATTCATTCAAGCAGTAATTCATGAGTGTGATTTTCCGCTCGCCGCGCCAAGCGCAAATTTATCCAACCGCGTTTCGCCGACGAACGCGGCGCATGTCCGCGCGCAACTCGCTGGGAAAATTTCTCTCATCGTGGACGGCGGGCAGTCGCAGGTGGGGATTGAATCCACGGTTTTGGATCTGTCAGTTTCGCCGCCGCGCATTTTGCGTCCGGGCATGATCCACGCGGAATCGCTTGCGGCAGTGATTGGAAAAATTCAAAATTCAAATTCTAAAATTGAGAACAACCCGGAAGCGATATTGCGAAGTCCGGGGTCGCTAAAAAAGCACTATTCGCCGAAAGCAAGGTTGCTGGTCTTGAGTTGGTGTGACGATGACGACCTTCAAACACAAATTCGCAATTCGCAATTCACAATTCGCAATTGTTTTGTCATCGCGCACGAAAAAATCCCGGTGGGCGATCATTTTGCCGACGTGAGCGTGATGCCGCACGATGCGGAGGCGTTCGCGCGCGCGTTTTTCGCGGAGTTGCATCGCTGCGATGAAGCAGGAGCAGATTTAATCGTTGTCGAGGCACCGCCGGAATTGCCGGAATGGTCGGGCATTGCCGACCGGTTGCGGCGCGCGGCGGCGTAAAATTATTGCGCCGTCTTCCAGCGTTCGCGGTCGGTCAGGAACAGCCGGTCGGGCAGAAAGCCGGTTGGCGCGTTGTGGAGCGAAAATTTGGGGGGGATTTGATTTTTTAATACTGCATCCACAATGAAATTGCCCCAACTGAAGTCGTGCGACTGCACCCAGTCGGAAAGGAATTTCCCATCCATGGTCAACGGCGTGAGATAGAGCGCCTGAACTGGCTTCATATAATCGTTGATGGCATAAAATTCCGTCTGCGCGTCAAGCGTGAGCCAGACACATTGGCGCTGGCCATACCATGCGACCGCCCACGGCACGTCACTCATCATCAGTTCATCGGGTTTCATCCAGTTGGCGGTTTGCTGGATTTCCGGCGGAAAATACGGCGGATAAACCACCGGCCGGGCCGACGACACCAGCGTATAAACCATGGGCAGGCAGCACAACGCCACAAACCCCGCGATGACGGCGTAACGTAATTGCCGCAGCGGCAGGATCATTTGCTCCAGCAACGTGAAGAAAAAACTCGCGCCGAAAATAAACACCAGCGGTACGAGCAGCACCAACAGATTTTCAGAATTGATTTCCGGCGACAGTTCCGAAAGCTGCGTGCGTCCCAGCGATTGCGCGACGATGAAAACGGCCAGGCACATCAACAAGAAATAGCGCACGCGCCGCGCGCCCGTGCTGCGGAAACCCAGAAACAAGCCGGCAAAAAACAACACGCCCGCCCAGGTCGCGCCGGATTTCAGCAGGTCGCCCGTCAAAATTTCGCGCGTATTCCCAAAAAGTTTCTGCACATACGGCGTGACCCGCATCGCGAGGGTCAGTTCAGGATGGATGGAGCGTTCCAGTTGGAACTTGGGAAACAAAGGCGTGCCCGCGACCACCGCATAGCCCGCCGTGCCGAAGGCCGTGCCGCTCACAACTTCGTTGCGGACTATCCACGGTGTCAATACTAACGCGAACGCGACCAGCGCCACGAGCATGTGGAAAATTCCCTTTCGTCCGCTGAAAAGAATCAGGAATAGCATGACTGGAATGATCGTCCAGCCGAAGGCGTAGCGCGTCAGCGCGCCAATACCCGTCATAATTCCCACGGCCAGCGCCAGGCCGGACAGCCAGCCGGCGCGCGGCTGCGATTCGCGCGCCCCCCGCTCGATTTCGAGCAGGAACAATGTCAGTCCTAAAAAAACAACCAGCAGCAGCATCGTGGACAAGCCCGACGCGCTGAAACGCCAGAGCAATTCACAGCCTAAAGTCAAAATTACCGAGAGCCACGCGACGTTGGAATCAAAAAGTTTTTTTGCCAGAAAAAATGTCAGCACCACGACGACGAGCAAAAGCACTTCATTGAACATGGCGATTAAAAAATCCGGCTGGTAACGCCAGAAACTTCCACTGTTCGCCCAAAACGTGCTTTTGAGATTCACCGGGTAATGAAACGGCAGCACTTTCATCAACCCCGCCAGCAGGAGCGGATACACCGGCGGATTCGCCAAATCCGGATGCGCCGATTGAATTTGCGCTAAATCAGGAATGGCGTTCGTCAGCGCGAATGGTGTTTTGGCCTGATTGTAATTTTGCACGAGGTAGAGGCTGAACGGACGGAGGAACAGCGTCGTGTAACCTTTGCCTTCGGAAATGTTGCGCGCCAGTTGCGCCGCGTCCATCGCTTCCGGCGCAGCGAGGTTCCGATACGCACGGATGTCGTAGAGAAACGCGAGCGCGATCACGCCCAACGCCAGTGCGACGATCCGCAGGTAGCGCGAACCCGCGCCGACCTCCAGCTTATGGATCAACATCTGAATCAGTTGCGACGACGGCATAATTCAAAATCCTTCCAAATGATAAGTATGTAGCTTGCGATGGAACGTCCGCCGGCTCATGCCGATTTTTTTTGCGGCCAAAGTCCGGTTGCCATTCATTTCTTTCAAAGCACGCATGACCAATTGTTTCTCGGCTTCCTTCACCGTCAAATCATTTCGCAGGGGCAATTGTTTTTCACCCTGCCGGTTTCCGCGCACCGACGGCGGCAGATCGCGCGCAAAAATCTTTTCGCCCCGGCATAAAACCACCGCGTGCTCAATGGCCGTGCGCAGCTCGCGCACGTTGCCCGGCCACGAATAATTCATCAACACTTCGAGCGCATCCGCCGCGAACTCGTTCACGGCTTTTCCGTTTTCCTTCGCGAACTCGCGCAAAAAACTCTGCGCCAGCAACGGAATGTCACCCGTCCGCTCGCGCAACGGTGGCAATTCTAGTTCAACGACGCGCAGGCGGAAAAACAAATCTTCGCGGAATTTCCCCGTTTTGACCAGTTCTTCCAGATTTTTATTTGTCGCCGCCACCAGCCGCACGTCCGCCGTCAAGGTTTTGTTCGAGCCAACACGTTCGAAAGTCCGTTCGCCGAGAAAACGCAGCAGCTTCACTTGGATCGTCGCGTCAATTTCACCGATTTCATCGAGAAAGAGTGTTCCGCCCTGCGCCTGTTCAAAGCGTCCGATGCGCCGTTCGTATGCACCGGTGAACGCGCCGCGTTCGTGACCGAACAATTCGCTTTCCAAAAGTGTTGGTGCGAGCGCGGCGCAATGCACCGTCACAAACGGCTGCTTCGCGCGCGGACTCAATTGATGCACCGCCTTCGCGATAAGTTCCTTGCCCGTGCCGCTTTCGCCCAACACCAAAACCGTCACACGCGTCGGTGCGACCTGCTGGACCACTTCAAAAATTTCCTCCATCGCCGCCGATTGGCCGATGATATTTTCCAGGCCGAATTTGGAATCAAGCTGTTTGCGCAGCGAAACATTTTCCACTTCCAGATTTTGCTGTTTCAACGCCCGCGCAATCCGCATTTCCAATTCATCAATCTGCAAACGGCCTTTGGCGATGTAATCATCCGCGCCGCGTTTCATCGCGTCTACCGCGAGTTCCTCCGAGCCGTAAGCCGTCATCAAAACGCAAATCGGCGGCTTGGAAAGTGATTTTGCCCGCGCGATCAATTTCATTCCGTCTTCATTCGGCAGCCGGAAATCCGTGAGCATCACGTCGAAGTTTTCGCTTTCCAGCAAATTCATCGCCGCCTTCACATCCTCGGCGATGTAGACGTCATAGCGCTCCTCAAGCGCGGCGCGTAACCCTTCGCGCGTCGTCTTTTCATCATCCACGATCAGTAATGTTGGTTTTTCAGCCATAATTCATATTCACCGCCGAGGTGTCGAGACGCCGGGCTTTCCCAGATTTTTCTCTGCGCTTTTGCGCCTCGGCGGTGGAATTTATTTTCCTGTTCTTTCTTCAAGCAATCTTGGTTTGCGTTCATGCATCGGCAGCCAAATCCGAAACGTTGTGCCGCGGCCGACGTGGCTTTCCAGTTCAATGCGTCCGTTGTGCGCGCGGACGATGCGTTGCACAATCATCAAACCAAGCCCGGTGCCTTTTTTTTTGGTCGTGTAAAACGGCTCAAAGATGCGGTTGATCTGCTCCTGCGAAATGCCGCCGCCCGTGTCGGCCACACTTGCCCAAACGCTGTCGCTCGTTTCGCTCGTCTGCAACGTCAGCGTGCCGCCGGTCGTCATCGCCTGCACCGCATTTTTGACGAGGTTCACCAAAACCTGCTGCAACTGCGTGGCGTCAATCGGCGTCGCCGTCAGGCTGCGTGACAATTTTGTCTTCACCGTTACGCCACGATTTTCAATCTCCGGTCCGAGCAATTCCAAAGTTTTTTCGACGACATCATTCAGCGAAGCGACTTTCAATTGCACCGGCGCGGGCCGGATCGCGCCGAGAAATTGCGTGATGATGTAATCCAGCCGGTTGATCTCGCCTTTCGCCACATCAAGATATTGCTCCAGCTTTTTACCGGCTTCTAACGCGTCCGTTTCCGTTGCGCCACTTTTTGGACGCGCCCGCGACAGCAATTTTGGATTCACCGCGCCGGTTTTTAATTTTTTCACCTCGCGCTCCATCAATTGCAGATGAATGTGCAGCGCATTGAGCGGATTGCCAATTTCGTGCGCAACGCTCGCCGCGAGCAAGGTCAGCGCCTGAACCCGTTCGCTTTCGATGGCTTCAAAAGTTTTTTGGCGCGCCTCGGTCGCATCGTGCAAAATCAGCGCGACACCGGAACTGCCCTTCGCGTCACCGTCGAGCGGCGCGGCATAGAGTCGAAGAAAACGCGGACACGGATAATGGATTTCAAATTCGTGCCGCGTGACGTGCGCGCCGCCTGCGTGATCCGCGCGGGAAATTTTCCCCCAGTCCACCTCCGGCAAAATGTCCGCTATGTGCAAGTCCCCGGCGTCCGGCTGCAAACCGATGAGTCGCGTGACGGCCTGATTGAAATAAATCACGCGCCCTTGTTCGTCCGCCACCAGCACGCCGTCCTCGATGGTGTTGAACAGTGTTTCCAGAAAACTGCGTTCGCGCGCGAGCCGCTGGACAACGGTTTGCAACCCTTCTGTGTCCAGTCGCCCGATGTGGCCAAGCACTTTGTCGAGAAAACTGGATTTCGTTGCAGCCATTGAATTAAATCAGGAGTTAGGCGTGACAGGTTGGCACAAATTGAGATTTTGTCAATCGCCATTAAAGTTTTTGTTGGCACAGTGGAAACGTTGCAAACGCAGTATTTTGAAACTACTTTTCCTCAAAAGATTATTTATTTTTTTTGATTTGGTTAAAAAATTGAGCATATCTCGTTTGGCGATGGCAAAAGCAAAAAATGAGCAGTATATAATTTTGCAGTTCGATTTGCAGTTTCACTTCTCACCCGCCGTCAGCGACAGGAAAATTTCTTCAAGCTGGCCGGAGATGCCGCTTTGCTGGCGGAGTTCATCGCGGTTGCCGACGGCAATCAATTTTCCGCCGTAGATGATGCCGATGCGGTCGGCCATTTCTTCGGCGATGCTCAATTGATGCGTGGAGACCAGCACGGTCACGCCCGCTCGCGAGCGCTCCTTGAACACGTCCTTCACCACGCGCGCATGCTGCGGGTCAAGGCCGATCATTGGTTCGTCAATCACGAACACTTCCGGTTCGTGCAAGAGCGCGGACACGATGGCCACGCGCTGGCGCGTGCCGTGCGAAAGTCCCTCGAGCGGACGGTTCACAAAATCCGCCAGGTGAAAGCGCATAATCAATTCCTGCGCGTTCGCCTCGATGCGGGCGTCGGGCATCTGAAACAACTGGCCGGTGAAGCGGAAAAATTCCCACGCGGTCAGTTTGTCGTAGAGAAATGGAAAATCGGGAATGTAGGCGATGCGGCGCCGGGCTTCGAGCGGCTGCGCCTGCATGTCAAAACCGCAGACGCGCGCGCAGCCGAAGGTCGGCTTCATCAGACCGGCGAGCATTTTGAGCGTGGTCGTTTTGCCGGCGGCGTTTGGTCCGAGCATGGCGAAAAATTCGCCGCGTGGAATCGTGAGCGAGATGTCGTTGACCGCCGTGAGGTCGCCGAATTTCTTGACGAGGCTGACGAGTTCAATCATGCGCCGGCCTTCAAGATTTGCTCCATTCGTCGAGTGTGGCGGTGAGGCCGTCGGGCAGTTCGACGCGTAGAATTTCGCCGATCGTGCTGGCGTAAATGACAATTGAATAGTCGAGCATATGGATTTCCAAACGATAAACGGACACCGGCTCGCTGCCAACCTTCAAACGGTCGCGGTGCGCTTCCCAATGTATCGGTTGGGCGAGCGCGGCGGATTCCTGCGGCAGGACGGGCAAATCCAGCGCACCGAGCAATCCGCCGGCGAAATTTCCGGCGAACTCGCGCAGCAGCGCGTTGGGATCCGCCAAATCAGCGAAGGCAAGGTCGCGCTCGACGACACTGCCATCATTGGTGATTTTCAGGTGAACCGTCCGGTTGGTGGCGAACGAATGAATTTCGACCAAGGCGAAGTGCGAGGACAATTTCAGGTTCAATTCACGCCATTGGCGGCTGGAAGAAAAATTCAGCCGCCCGTCGAACCGCACCCGGTTGGTGAAATCGCCGAGGCTGGTGTTTCCGTTCAGCCGGATTTGGTAACCTGCTCGGGTGACGACCCCTTCCGGCGGCGGTTTGTCCTCGTCGAGCTTGGCCATTTCTGTCTCGACGCTCGTGGAAAATTCACAGAAGCCAGAACGTTCGCCATCCTGATAAATGCTCAAGGATGAGGCATCCGGCGCGGTCAAGATTTTCCGCCAGACCAGTTCCACCGGCACGGAAGTCTCGCTGCCATGCGAACCGTATTCCGCGCGCCACAACAAAACATTCATCGTGACCCAGAACATTGCAATGGAAATCAATGTGATGCGCGAAATCATGCGGAACTCACGGCGGTGGAAGATTGATGACCTGACCAACGCGCAACTTTCTTGGATTCAACCCCGGATTGGCCGCGAGCAGCGCGTTGAGGTTCACCCGGGATTTGCGCGCGATGGCGGCGAGCGTTTCGCCAGCCGCAACGATGTGCGTGAGCGATTTGACTACCGGCAGCGACGGAATTGCCGTTGCTTTTGGCTGCGGCGCAATGTTGCTCGGTGGCAGATTGGTTTTCACTGCCGCCATCTGGCTGGCAAAATACGCGCGCCACTTGTCCACTTCATCCTGCAACTGCCGGTTTTTATCGGCGAACTGCTGGAGTTGCTGCTGTGCGGCGGGCGAACTCGGCAGTTGCAGCACATCGGCGGCGAGCTGTTGTTTGCAGGTGTTGATATGCTGATTGACAATATCGGCGTTGGGCGCGCTCGGATCAAACCGCAAGTATTGCTGGTAATGATAAATCGCGGCGGCGGGATTGGATTCCTTTTCGCCGTAAAGCATGGCAAGCTGATAATGCGCCTGCGCCGAGTGCGGATTGACCTCCAGCGATTCTTCAAACGCCTCGACCGCGCCCGAATAATCCATCGCATTGACGCGATTCTGGCCGAGGACAAAGTGCGGTTCCTTCTCGTCATCCGCCGCGTTTTGACCCGACGGCTCACAACCGCCCAGCACTACGCCAAGGCAGACGGCGCAGATGCTGAAAACGGCGCGGTTCCAAAATTCCATGCCGTGAAACTAAACGAATTTTTGCCGGCGTGCAATTACGCCGTGCAAATGCAGGCTTAAAATCCACACATGCACAGCGGCACCGCAAGTCCACAGACCGCGAATTGGCCGCTTGCAGCCGTCCAGAACCTTTTGATAAGGTACAGCCGCATGAGATTGCGTGGAGCCGACCGTTTTTTCACGTTTTACCGCCCGCCGGCCATCAAAGGGCGTTACATTGCCTTGCACACCGGTAAAAATTTAAAGTGACACAGCCAAACCGGAAGTCAGTCAATCTTCATAAGCATTTGCAAATAAAAGTTGCGCGCGTGGTGGAATGGCAGACACGCCAGACTTAGGATCTGGTTCCGAAAGGATTAGAGGTTCAAGTCCTCTCGCGCGCACCACTTTTTATTTAGAAATCAGGCGATTCTCAAAATGTTTGCACAGAGTTTGCACAAAATATCGCCCGAACCGCTGACCGTCGCGTGAAGTTCCCTGTCACCATCCGACACCGCACCAGCAAGGCGAAAATCTACGCGCCGGGCGGAAAGTTCGCTTATTACCGGCTCGCCTATGCCACGGCGGGCAAACGCCGGATGCAAACCTTCGCCAGCTAGTCCGACGCCAAGACAGCCGCCGAACGCATCGTGCGTGAATTGGCAGACGGTTCGCAAGCCGCCGCGCTCAACGCCAGCCAATCCCGCGACGCACTCGCTGCGTTGCAACGGCTCGAATCATTCCGGCAATCCACAGGCCGCGCCATTTCGCTGCTGGCTGCTGTCAGCGAATTTGTCGAGGCATCCGCCAAGTTGACCGGGCGGACGTTAGGCGAAGCCGTCAACGGCTATCTGCGTTCCGTTGTCAGCGTGAAACGCAAAGACATTGGCGAAGCGGTCACGGAATTTTTAGAATCCGATGTTCCGCGCACAAAAGCCGTCAACGGACAGCGGGCGCAACTCGCCGCCGATTATGCCAACCATCGCAAATTGCAACTCCGCAAGTTTGCGGACACGTTTCCGAATACTGCCGTTTGTGATTTGAGCAAGCAACATCTGGACACCTTCATCGGCTCACTGAAAGATTTTGCTCCTAAAACGAAAAATCACTACCGCGCCGCCGTCGGGCAATTTATGCGCTGGGCGGTTCGGAAAGATTATCTGTCCGTGTCGCATCGCTTGGGTGAAGCCGATGGACTGCGCCCCGAACACGCGAACACCGCCGAAATCAGTTTTTACACGCCGCGCGAACTGGCCGCGCTGCTGGCAAATGCCGATGACACGTTGCGCCCGGTGATTGCCGTTGGCGGGCTGGCCGGATTACGGTCGAAAGAATTGATGCGTTTGGATTGGGCGGACGTTTGGCGCGTGCCGGGACATATTGAGATCACGGCGGGCAAAAGCAAAACTCGCCAGCGTCGCCTTGTGGAAATCTGCCCGGCATTGCGGGCTTGGCTTGAACCTTACCGCGCCCGCAAGACAGGAAAATTCTGGCCGGGTGAAGAAAGAACATTTCTGGAACACTACGGCGAACTCTGCGCGACGGCGGAAGTCACGCGCAAAACCAACGGACTGCGACATAGCTTTTGCTCGTTTCACTTCGCGTTGCACGCCAACGAAAACCAGACCGCGCAGCAAGCGGGCAACTCGCCGCAAATGATTCACGCGCACTACAAAGGACTTGCTACAAAAACCGACGCGAAAAAATGGTTTAGCGTGTTGCCGCCGAAGTCTGCGAAAAATGTAATTCAACTGACCGTCGCGACAGCGCGGGAGTGAGCCGTCAAATAATCAAGACAAAACACCTGCCAAAATGAGCGTTAAATATCCATATCGAGCGGTTATTTGCGATGAAGAAAATATCTGGGCGTAACTTTTACCTTGCGGCATAACGCGCCGTTTGGGTTTATTCCGTCAATGGAAATTTCAGGCCAAGATTCGCTTTTGCCAAAAATTGACATGGAAAATCCCCGTGAGATTACCACGTCGGAAATGAGAAAATTTTACACGGCGATTTGCGCGGGCAAATGGACGCCAGCGGCCAAAGGGCAGCCAGATTGGGCGTTCAAGGCACTTGGCGAATTTAGCCGGAGTTGCGGAACGGGACTCCGCAAAAAATCATTTGGCTATCGTGGTTTGAAGTCTGATTTTTCACAAACCGGCGAATCTTTCGTAGAACCTGCTTTGGAGCAAAAAGGAAATGACGAAGATGAATTTTATGAGCCAGACGATGTTGAGTTTCGGAGACCAGCGAATCGTGATGAGCTTTTAATTTTTTTGACGCGCGGAAAATTGATCCCTTTGGATTTGTCAGTGCCGGAAAGTTCGGAATTGTATATTCCACACACAGCGCGGACGTATTTGATTTTTTTCATTGCTTGGCGGGAAATAGCCGCGCTGAAAACCGTGGCGAAAATCCACAATTGGCTTGTCAGGATGAAGGTTATTTGCGCCGATGCCCCCGACAAAGACAGTTCGCGCAACACTCGCACTTTGTTAAAGCGAATTGGATTTCCCTTTGCTGATAAAGGTGGCAGGCCAAGAAAGAAAAACCCTACAACTGCCCGCTAAAGCGACCTTCATAGTTAAATTGCCGCTGGCTGCCAATGTGCAGCTATGCAAAAAGCAGATCAACAGACAGCACTGGCGAGCGGGGAAGCAAATGTCCTCGACGAAAACCAACCGCAGGCGCGGCTACCTCGTGAGAATGAGGGACGTTTTGAATCCGACAAGGAACTCAAAGCATTTATTGACGAAAAACAATTGCTGGCGCGGCTGCCGGTAAGCCGTCGAACTTTGTTCAACTGGCGCGCATCTGGTAAAATTCCGTCCGTGCGTCTCGGCGGGCGGCGAGTTTTATTTCACTGGCCGTCCGTTGAGGCCGCGTTACTTCGTATGCAAAAGGGGGGTTCGCTATGAACCTCGAATTCAGACCCGTAAAAGAAGGTCACGCAATTGCGCCGTGGGTTAGATCATTAAAAGGAAAAAGTGGCTGCTATATCATCCGCGAGAAAAATGGCTTTTTATTTTTCGCCGGGGAAATCCTCTACATTGGGGAATCGCATTCCGGCAGACTTAACACCACCTTGCTTCGCCACTTTCAAAAGTGGAGTGGTAAGACGGCGGGGCCGACATTTGCAGTGTCAAAAGTTGAGGTTGCGGTTGTGCGCTGTCCCGCCGCCCGCGCACTTGATTTGCAGAACGCGCTGATTGCGGAGCATCGCCCAAAGTTAAACACCATCGCCAATCCCGACGCCGAGAAATAAAAATGGCGTGGCAGTCGTCACCTCAAAATGAATTTATCTCCATTGATCGTCAGTGAGAATTTCCGCGACACACTCACCAAAGCCGGGCTTGTTTTTGACGGCGGAATTATTGCTGACGGCAAGCTGCATCGCTTCAAGGCCAGCGGCGACCGTGAGAAAAATTCGTGGTTCGTGCTTCATGCTGGCACGCCTGCTGCCGGTGCGTTTGGCTGTTGGAAGCGTGGCGTCAAAGAAACTTGGTGCGAGCGTAACAGCAAATTATCGGAAACAGAATGGAAGGAAGTCCGCGCCCGCTGGCAGGATGCGGAACGCGAGCGCGAGCAAATTGAAGCCAAGCGGCAAGCAAAGGCACAAAAAATTGCCGCATGGATTTTCACGCGGGCAACGCCAGTGGCAACTCACGCTTATCTTACTGCGAAGGGCGTGAAAGTTTTCGGCGACGTGCGCGAATATCGCGGCGCGTTGGCAATACTATTGCACGATGCAAGCGGCGAACTTCACTCGCTGCAATTCATCGGCGCGGACGGCACGAAACGATTTTTGCGCGGCGGGCGCATTGCCGGTTGTTTTTTCACGCTCGCAGACAAGCCGAAAAGTTCGCTGGCTATTTGTGAGGGCTACGCGACAGGCGCGAGCGTCCACGAAGCGACCGGCTTCGCCGTTGTGTGTGCGTTGAATTGCGGAAATCTTTTGGCCGTCTCAAAAGCATTGCGCGAAAAATATCCGGCGCGTGAAATTATCATCTGTGCGGACAATGATCAATTCACCGACGGCAATCCCGGCGTAACGAAGGCGACGGAAGCCGCCAAAGCCATTAACGCCAAAATTGCCACGCCACAATTTTCCGACGCGGGCAAAAATCCGACTGATTTTAACGACATGGCCGCAGTTGCCGGACTCGCTGAAGTGAAACGGCAAATTGAAGCCGCCGCCATTCCGAAAGAATCTGACGAAGAAATTTTGAAAAGGCTGGCCGCGTTGCCGCAGCTTGAATACGAACGCCAGCGAGACGACGCGGCGAAAATTCTCGGCTGCCGGGCGTCCATTCTTGACAAGCTCGTTGACGCAAAACGGCCAAAGAGCGAATTGCAAAATGACGAATTGCAAGGCCGCACGGTAAATTTGGCCGACGTAGAATTATGGCCGGAAGCGGTGAACGGCGCGGACGTGCTTTCGGAAATCGCGGCTACATTCGCGCGTTATGTTACGTTGCCGAACGGAGCTGGCGACGCGCTCGCCTTATGGACGGCGCACGCGCATTGCTTTGAATCGTTTGTGTGTTCGCCACGCTTGAACATTTCATCGCCAGAAAAAGGTTGTGGAAAAACTACATTGCGGGACGTGCTGGCCGTTTTCATGCCGCGCCCGCTGGCGACAGAAAATTTGAGCGCGCCAGTCTTATTTCGTGTGATTGAATCGCACAAGCCGACGGTGCTGGCCGATGAGTGCGACGCATGGTTGCGTGACAATGAGGAGCTTCGCGGAATGTTTAATGCCGGGCACCGGCGCGGCGGACAGGCGTTGCGCTGTGAAGGTGACGGCCACGAAGTCCGGGCGTTTAATGTGTTCGCCCCCGCCGTGCTTTGCGGCATTGGCGCGTTGCCTGGCACACTTCACGACCGATCAATAATTGTCCGGCTTGAACGAGCGAAGCCCGGAGAATTACGCGAGCGTTTCGACTCGCGCCGCATTGAACGGGAAATCGAGCTTTGCCGCAAGCTGGCGCGATTCTGCGCTGACAACAAGGCGCGGCTTGAAGCGTGCGACCCGGCGTTGCCGTCCGGCGCGTTCAATCGCCTTGCTGACAACTGGCGTCCGCTTTTCGCCATTGCCGAAATTGCGGGCGGCAATTGGCCGCAACGCGCCGCCGCTGCGTTCGCCAAGATAACGGCCAAGACCGACGACGACGCGCAAGGCATAAACACAATGTTGCTGGCCGACATTCAACATATTTTTAGCGAAACCAGTGCCGAGCGGATGTTTTCAAAGTCTCTGGTCGAAGCGTTATGCGCCATGACAGACCGCCCGTGGCCGGAAGCACACAAGAGCAAACCAATCAGCGAGACGTGGCTGGCACGCCGACTCCTCACTTTCGGCGTGTCGTCAAAGACACTTCGCATTGCTGACGGGCGCGGCAAGGGTTACGAAGCCGCCGACTTCGCCGACGCTTTCGAGCGTTACTTGCCAGCGGGACAGGAATCCAAGCGTGACGACGTGACAATGGCGGAAACCATTGTTGATGCTCAATTTTCCAAGCGTGACAATAAATCGGATTGTCACGCCTCTGAAATTCACGAAACACCCGGAAACATTGGATTGTCACGGTGTCACGCTTCAAATACGACGGAAAAGGAAAAAGAACTGGCTGATGCGATGCTTTTATGACGGCACAAGAAATTTATCTTGAAGCAACCCGGCGCGGATTGCGGCTTGAACCGGCTGGCGACAAGCTGGCGGTGATCCCGGCAAAGCTGTGTCCGCCGGACTTTGCCGACGTGCTGCGCCAGCACAAGGGCGAGCTTTTGAACTGGCTTGAAGCCCGCACCGCCGGACTTGCGCCTGATTGTGCGGCGTGGCTTCACGTTGCCCGGCAAATTTTGGCCGGTGAATTTGACGGCTGCGACAATTCAACCCGCGAAAGCCTGACAATTGGCTTGCGGTTAATTGCACACCCGCTCGCACACCGTTCAATTGAAAAATTGAAAATCAATTCCCGCAAAATATGAATTCAAAACAAACAATTCCGGCAATCGCAAAAATTGCACCGCCGTTGCTGCTAGGCGTCGTAATTTTCTTGGCGGTAAAGAGCCTTTTTTCCGATGACGACGCGGAAAAAAAGCCGGAAACCACGCCAGCGAATACCGAGCCGGAAAATCGCCGGAAAGAGGCGGAAACCACACCCACAAACCACACTTTTCGGGAAATTCCGGCCAAGCCTTCCATTGTCCCCGTTTATTCCGCGCTCGTGCCGATTTTTCCGCCTGTAAATATCCCTGCTTCCGTAGCCAAGCCAGTAATAAAAAGCGTGGCGCAAACCACACTGCCGCCGCTAAAAAAGAATTTTGTCACACGGAAAATCCTAGCAAATGTATTTGATCATGGCGCACGCACGCTGACGCGGAAAGATGCAGTTACGGCTTTGAATCACCTCGGTTTTGGCAAGACAGCAGCTTACGCTGCGCTGTCAGAAAATGGACGTTTTTCCGCTTGGCTGCAATTCACCCCGGACGGAATAATTGCATGGCGGGAAAAAGCATGAAAACCCATAAAATTTAATTTCCGGCGGAATTTAACGGAATACAATGATTCCCGCTTGTTTTTCGTAAGAATGGTAGGAATTTCTCGCTCGCGCTGGCGTAAATCAGCCGGGCGCATTTTTTGCAGTATGGTTAAGCCTTGCCGCGCCGATTTATTTCATCTAAAAACGGAGAGTTCGGGAAACTATGTAAAATCAAAAATTAAAAATTTAGCGTAGCTTTTGCTACGGTCTCGTCTGAAAACCGCGAATTTTTACGGAGAGAGCCTGCGAAGCACGCGCCCAACTGGGCGCGGCTTTTCGTGCTTCTCTCCAAGGCGCTTCGCGGTGCCACAGACGAGGGTGCGTTAGGTTCGCGCCCTTTGTATTCCGTAGTGGAGTTGTGCTGAAAAAAAGCACAAACCATGAAAAAAATAATCGCACTCTCACTTGTCCTTACTTCGGTAATTATCATCGGCTGCAAGCCAAACACTTCACCCGCAGATGCCAAGCGTGATGCGGACATTGAAGCGTTGAAACAACAACTCCGAACCGCCACCGATACGCACCCTGCGAACCTTGTCGGAAAATGGAAAGCGGAGTTCACGCCGGTAAAAGAAGCGGATGTCACAGTAGGAATAACCACAGAAGCGAATGGTGCGGCAGTTTTTGGTGAGCAGACGGCTTACACCATCGCACGCGGCGACACACTTCCTCTAATTGCTCGTGCATATTCCGTGACGGTGAATCAGATTTTGCAGGCGAATCCGGGATTGTCCGAGTTCAATTTGTCTGTCGGGCAAAAAATTCTTACTCAAACTGAAACCATATCGGGGACTTGGAAGCATACAGATGATTATTTGATCATCGAGCGACCCAATGGCGGGTTTGTTGCGTTCCGTATTTCGTCTCAATCTGCAAACCAATTAACGGTTTTTTCCCGAACGGGACAGACGATTCAATTCAACCGAATTCCTTAATTTCTTCGGAAAATCTAATGGCTGGCCGAGGTTGAAATTGAATTATTTATGAAATTAAAAAGTCTGCCGCTTGTCGCATTTGCAATGTGCGGTTTCTTCACTGCCGTTAATCCCATCTTCGCTCAAAACTGGTTTGGCACAAGTGCGCCCGGCGCGCAGTGGGTTTCAGTTGCTTCTTCGGCGGATGGAACAAAATTGGTTGCTGTGGATCAAAATAGGTATGGAGAGGGAATTTTCATCTCGACTAATTCGGGAGCCGCTTGGACAGAGACTAGCGCGCCTATTACGAACTGGCAGGCAGTCGCCTCATCCACAGACGGAAGTAAAATAGTGGCGGTAGTTAATTCCGGTTTGATTTACACTTCTACAAATTCGGGATCAACGTGGGCGGCGACAACTGCGCCAAGCACAAATTGGCAAGCAGTGGCATCGTCGGCAAATGGAAATAATTTAGTAGCTGCGGCGAATAGCGGATCGGCTCTGGGAAATGGCGGATTGATTTACGTCTCGAACGATTCGGGAGCAACATGGACACCAACCACCGCACCCAAAAATTATTTTTGGATTTCGGTTGCATCGTCAGCGGATGGAACCGAATTGATTGCTGCGTCATCTTATGAAACAAACTCTTCGCCGGGCGCAATTTATATCTCGAAAGATTCAGGAACAACTTGGACTCAAACCGGCACCAATTTTCGGATTTATAGTTCGGTTGCCTGTTCCGCAGATGGAGCCACATTAGTTGCGATAGCCGCTAACAATTTGATCTATACCTCAACGAATTCGGGGGGAATATGGACGCAAACCAGCACGCCTAATAATGATTTTTTAATTTCAGTTGCATCGTCAGCGGATGGAACAAAATTGGTCACTGTCAGTATTTACGGCTCGATTTACGCCTCCACCAATTCGGGAACGACATGGCAGCAAATGAACGCACCCGGTTTGACTTGGTGGTTTGTCGCTTCCTCGGCGGATGGAAGCAAACTGGTGGCGGTTGACAATGGCGGCGGGATTTACACGTCGCCATATTCGGGATCAACTTGGGCGGCGGCTGGACTGCCTAATCAAAATTGGACTTGTTATTCTGTTGGTTCATCAGCGGATGGAAATAAATTAGTGGCTGTTGGCGCAGGTGTAAATAACGGTCAAGGCAGTCAGGCCGTGATTTTCATCTCAACTAATTCGGGGACAAGTTGGACACTGCAAACTAACGTCGCCATCAAAAACTATCTGCTTTCTGTCGCATCATCAGCGGATGGAGTTAAATTAGTGGCGGCAGGTGTAACAAACCTCTGCACTTCGATAAATTCTGGAGTCACTTGGACATTCGCTTCCGCAGTAACTAATTATTGGACTTGCGTTGCATCATCGGCAGACGGCAGCAAATTGGTAGCCGGAGCTTATCCAGCCCAAATAAATGGCGGCAATGGCGGCATTTACACCTCAACCAATTCAGGAATTTATTGGACACTGCAAACTAACGCGCCAATGAAAAATTATTGGATTTCCGTCGCATCATCAGCCGATGGAAATAAATTGGTGGCCGTGTCAGACGTGGACACAAATGGCAATCTCGGTGGGATTTATACCTCAACCGATTCAGGCGTTAATTGGACGCAAACCCTCGCACCTACAAATAATTGGTGGTCGGTTGCTTCATCCGTGGACGGGTGCAAATTGGTGGCGGTGGCGCAGATGAGCGGATTTTTTCCCGGAAATGGCGGGAACATTTATACTTCTACAAATTCTGGTTTAACGTGGCTTTCAAATAACGTGCCTATTGCGAGTTGGAGTTCTGTCGTTTCATCCGCAGATGGAAGCAAATTGGTAGCGATATGTTCTTACCCTACCAACAATGTGATTACTTCGACGAATTCAGGAGCGACTTGGATAAATACCAGTCCGTCAAATCTGTCTTTCAATTCAATCGCATCATCAGCCGATGGAAATAAAATTGTGGCGGCAACTGGATATGCAAGTCAGATTTATATTTCGCAATCCATTCCAACGCCAGCATTAGGCATCGCGCCTTCGAGCGCAAATCTCACCCTTTCTTGGATTATCCCTTCATGCAATTTCGCATTGCAGCAGAATTCTGATTTAACGACGACGAACTGGATAAATGTGGCAACCGCGCCGGTTTTGAATCTCACGAATTTGCAAAATCAAACGACTTTGCCATCACCCGAAGGCAGCTACTTTTACCGGCTCAAATCTCAATAGAATGGATCGCAAGCCGCCGCGCTTATCTCCGGGCGCGAAATCGTAGAGGCAAAATCCCCGGAGCCGGGCGGCGGGTGCAATCTGGAGCGCAGCCGGTTGAGGCGAGCAATAGATTGACGCGCCGCCCGACGACATATAATCGGCCTCTGATTCGCGACCACGGCTTTAACGCGATTGCACCGGCAGCGCATTGACGGTGAACTGAATGAAGCAAATCAGTTGGCAGCAAACGAATCAGATTGCGAAGCACTTCGGTTCGCAGCCAAGTTAGCATCACGGTTAGCATGAAGGTTCGCATCTGCGAAGCATCGAGCGCAACAACATGGTAAGCACGAAAGTTAGCATCTGACGCAACATGAAGCGAAGCAGCAGGCGAAGCACAGAAACCTTAATTTGTTAAGGGGTAACGCGTGCGCCGTATTATTGGCAGCCGAATAGGATGCCTTGCTGCTCGGCTCGGTGTGTCTAACAGGGTGTGTTTTGGACTTCGCCGCATGGCATTTCACAACCTCAAAACCAAGATGTTTTGTATGTCGGATTTCCTCGCGCACACGGGCAAACCGGACAGCCTAATTGCCAGACTTCATTTGTTGTTTTTTAACTGCATCGTCCCGAATGTCGCCAATCGAAAATCATTCAGGATAGAAAAAGCCGGAATCAAAGTCGCGTAACCCGTTACACAAGACGGCTTGGCAATCTGCAAAAATGTCGCCGTGGAAAAAATCGTTCAGGATGACAAAGCTGGACATTCAACCTGTGCGGAAATGGCACAAGACGACTCCGGCAATCTGGGAAAATGCGACTATGAATAGCGAACCAAAACAAACGCCGTTGAGTGAGGCAGGCTTCATTGACGAAAAACAACTGCTGGCGAAATTGCCAATCAGCCGCCGCACATTATTCAACTGGCGCACATCCGGCAAAATTCCATGCGTGCGGCTCGGCGGGCGTCGCATACTTTTTCACTGGCCGCCAGTCGAGGCCGCGTTGCTGCGTCACCAACATCCGCCAGCGTGATAATTTCCATAATTGACATTCTACGCCATTGGCGTAATCTCTTTCCAATGGTCTTTGAAGAATTAGCACCGTTCACCCGCCGCGTGCTGGAATTGCTGGACGATGAGGACTTGGCACAGGTGCAAGGGTTGTTACTCGCGCGCCCGGATGCGGGCAAGGTGATTCCAAAGTCCGGCGGACTGCGGAAATTGCGCGTTGCCGCCAAAGGCCACGGCAAGCGCGGCGGGGCGCGGATGATTTATTATTGGGTGGTTGCCCGCGACCGTATCCTGTTGCTGGACATTTACGCGAAGAACGAAAAAGAAGATTTGTCCGCCGCCGAAGTGAAACTATTGCGGACGCTGATTAAGGAATACTGACATGAACAAAGAACGATTTGAAGAATTGAGCGAAGCCATCCGACAGGCCAAGGCCGTGCGCCGGGGCGAAGCCGCGCCGTCGCGCGTGTGGAACGTCACCCGGAGCAAAGACGGCAAGCTGCACCGTCGCCAGCTTGATCCCAAGACGTATCAGCACGAACGCCGCGCCGAATGGGAAAACACCGTGGCGGACACGCGCTCGAAATTGCATCTCTCGCAAGGCAAGTTTGCCGAACTGTTGGGCATCTCCGTCAAGACGCTGCACAATTGGGAACAAGGCCGACGCAAGCCGACGGGCGCGGCGCGGGTGCTGTTGCGCGTAGCGTCACGACATCCTGAAGTGGTTTTGGAAGAGGCTTTGGCCTGAAAGTTTTCTTTTCGGCGTAAATACCGCCGCCGAAATTTGCACAACTTTTGCACAAAATCCGCCCCGACTTTTTATTTTGCACAAAATTTGCACAACACGAGGGTTTGCACGGATTTTGCACAGGTTTTCTTGCCGAAAGATGCCCATAGAATCACGATTTATATTGCAATCATTAGATTATATCTGTTACTCTAGGGGTAATGAATGGCAACGAAACACCTTCAATCGGCAACTCTGGGAATGGTGAATTAGAGGTTCAAGTCCTCTCGCGCGCACCACTTTTACTAAAGAAATTTTGAGCATGTCATTGCCTACAAGAATGCGCCAACCGTCAAAGAAATCGTCGAAAAAATGGTGCAGATGCGGAAAAGAACAAACGCCGTGATCGCACCGTTGGAATCCGGATTTTTAGGTGTCCGAAACGGCAATCTTCTGACTAAGGGTCTTGCGATTTTGGATGTAAAGCGGGTGTTGCGCTTGTCGGTTCGGTGCTGGTTTCCTTAACAAATTGATCCAGCACTTCCAGATAACCATCCAGTGAGTCGCCAGCATCGGGGCCGAGGTCGCACTTGGGTTCCCGCAACTGATCTGCTGACGACTTTGCTTCGCGCCGGAGGTCGTCCATGTTCAGCGTCCCCCTCATCAAGCCGCCAACCATCTCATCGTATTTGCCGGTCGCCTCGGGATTGCCGGCCAGTATCTGCGCTCGTATTTGCCGGATGAAATTCGTGTCCGAGCCCAGGTTGTGAAGTGCAGCGGCCAAATCCACGTTGGTGTTCGTCAACGCAGCCAGAGCAACAGCGGTGGGAAGATTCGTTGGCACGGCGACGCGCACGACATTTGCGGCCTCTTTCGATGCGACCGCCTTGGTGCCAAATGCAAGACGTGCGACGTTTTTGCGCGGCACATTGATTTTGCCCAAAACTTCGCTTTCCAATACCACGGTGTCTGTAGACACCGACAACACCTTGCCGAAGTAACGGTCACCGTTTTGCATTTCCACCTCGTCAGCACAAAGCATTGGCGTGATGACCAAGCTGACCAAAATAACAAATGAGATGAACAAAAGTTTAATCTCATGGCGAGAGTGTAGCACAATGAAAGAAGGTTCGCAAATAGGGGGACATGACTTCCGCAGTCGAGCTCTCGTAACGACCACTGGCTTTGTTGATCCGCCCTACAAGACTGGTTGCCGTCTCCCAATTATCCACTTTCACGGCGTCAAAAAAACTCCAGACGATGCCCGGAACCTTGTTGGTCAATGTTTGCGCATATTTTATTCTTTGTTTTTGCGTCTTTAAGATTCATTTGATTTTACAATTAAACAGATCGCCGAAGCTGCCTCATGAAAGCCTCGTCGAATGTCTGCCGTTGAAATCAGGCGAGCCCGGTGCGGTAAATCTTAATCCTGTGAATATCCCGCGTTTGACTATTCCCCACCGATTCACTAACGTTGTCACCCGTTCAATAAAAACCAGACCTAATTTTATGGCCGCCAAATCTGCCGAAAAGTCCGCTGAAAAAGCCGTTGCCGACACGAAAGCCAACGCCACGCGCACCCATGAACTCGACGCCGCCATCTCCAGCATCACCAAAAGTTACGGCGAAGGTGCCATCATGCGTCTCGGTGATGCGCAGGCGCATGTTAAAATTGACGTGATTCCGACCAGTGCGCTCGCGTTGGACCTCGCGCTCGGCGTGGGCGGATTACCGCGCGGTCGCGTCATCGAAATTTACGGGCCGGAATCCTCCGGCAAAACCACGCTCATGCTCCACGTCATCGCCAACGCCCAAAAAGCCGGTGGACTCGCGGCGTTCATTGATGCGGAACACGCGCTCGATCCCGGTTACGCGAAGAAACTCGGTGTGAACCTTGATGATTTGCTGGTTTCGCAACCCGCATCCGGCGAAGAGGCGTTGACGATTTGCGAAACGCTGGCGCGCTCGAACGCGCTCGATGTCATCGTCATTGATTCCGTTGCCGCGCTAGTGCCCAAGGCCGAACTCGAAGGCGACATGGGCATGGCGACGATGGGCATGCAAGCGCGCTTGATGAGCCAGGCGTTGCGAAAACTTACCGCGATTCTTGCCAAATCCAAGACGGCCTGCGTTTTCACGAATCAATTGCGCGAAAAAGTCAGCGTCATGTTCGGCAGCCCGGAAACGACGCCCGGCGGCAAGGCGTTGAAATTTTACGCCAGTGTCCGTCTCGACATCCGCCGCAAGGACACGCTCAAGGACGATGCGGGCAACGCCACCGGCAATCACGTCCGCGTCAAAGTCGTGAAAAACAAAGTCGCGCCGCCATTTGTCGAGGCCGAGTTCGATATCATCTACAATCACGGCATCAACAAGGAAGGCTGCATTCTTGAAGTGGGCATCACCAATGGCGTCGTGGACAAAAAGGGCGCGTGGCTGCAATTCGAGGGCGAATTGATCGGTCAGGGCAAGGAAGCCGCACAAAAAGCGATGATTGAAAAGCCCGCGCTCGCCAAGAAGATCGTGGACGCTATCCTTGCCAAACGCGCGCTGGTCGTCACCGCGTAATTTATTTTGTCGAATGAGCAGCATTGAAACAGATTTGGATCTGGAAAAACTTTTCCTCCCCGCATGGGCGCAGGACAAACCGGCGGGCAACCGTTTTGAAAAGTTCACCGGCAACGAAGGCGTCAAGCCTGAGCGCCGCTTCAACGACAAGCCCGGTGAACGCCGCGCCCCGCGCCGCGACAATGCCGACGGCGGTGATCGTCGTGGTGGCTCCAAGTTCGGCGAACGCAAAGGTGGAGGTTTCCGGGAACGTCGTGATGAACGTCGCGAACGTCCCACACCGCCCGCGCCGTTGCCCGAAGTGACCGTCACGATTCTGCCCGGTGAAAACGGCGTCGAATCGCTCGCTCGCCAGATCAAGATGACCGGCCGCGCTTATCCGCTGTTTCAAATCGCGCAGCTTGTTTTGGACAAGCCGGAGCGTTATTCCGTCCAGTTGACGGTGAAGAAAAAAGCCGACGACACCACCGCGCAGCCGCTGTTCGTTTGCGCGCTCGACGAAACACCGTGGTTGAGCGAGGACGAAGCCATCGCGCACGTCCTGAAAAACCATTTCGCCACGTTTTATCAGGTCGAACGCACCGCCACCGAGCCGCCCAAGGGCGTTTATACGTTCGTCGCGCAATGCGCCATCAGCGGCGTCATTCTCGGCCCGCCGAATCATCACGATTACCAGAACCAGTTGCGCAAGCTGCACAGCGAGCGTTTTTCCCGAATGCCGTTCGATGCTTACAAGGCGAGCGTGAGGATCGTCCGCGATGAGGCCGTCGTGAAGAAATGGACCGAGGAACAAAGTTTCAAGACCGAATACACCGTCCTCAACGTGCCGGAACCGCTCAAGCTGGCGACCCTCGAAGAAGTCGAGCAACATTTCCGCGCCGCGCATAAGGAGACGATCATCAAGTCCGTTGAAGCGCTCGTAGTCGGGGGTGTGTTGAGCCGCAATCTGCGCAGCCGTGGCTTGCAGCAACTCATCCGCAACGAATGGGAACAGCAACGCCATTTCCCATTGCAACTGGCCAGCACGTTGAGCCAGCAGTTCGCACATCACGGCCTGCAATTTTTCAAGGTCAACAAGACCGTCACGCACGTCGCCGTCGCGCGTCCGCAATTTCTCGACCTCGAAGCCACGCCGGTTTCCGAAAACATCAAGCGCATCGTGTCGTTCATCAGCGAACATCCAAGATGCACGCGCCGGAAATTGATCGAGACGCTCGCGCCGGTGGCCCAGCCGACGGTCATCGAAGTCAAGCCGGACGCCATTCTCGCACCTGCCGCCGAGGCGACGCCGGAACAGACCGCCATCATCGCGGATTTGCACTGGCTCGCGCATCAAGGCCACATCATCGAATTTGCCGACGGCAAACTGGAGACGGCCAAGAAGCCGCTGCCCAAAACGCCGAAACCGGAAAAAAAACCGGCGGAAGTGAAAGTTGAAAATCCCGCCGCCGAAGGTGAAACTGCCGTGGCAACTGAAACTGCGCCGCAAACTGAAGTCGCCGTTGAGCCAGCCGCAGAAATTTCTGTTCCGGCTGAAACTGTCGCCGTTCCGACTCAAACGACTCCGCCCGCTGGAGTTACTTCGCCGTCGTAAGCCAAAAACTTACAAGTATTATTCCAGCGTTTGTTCAAGATTTCTCTTTATTAAACAAGTGCGGTTCAAAAATAGGAGCAAATAACCTATCTGCCACAAATGTTTCAATAATTCGTGTTGGTTTGGTTTTTTGCTTCATCATAAAATTAAACAATTCTTTACCTTCAGTCTTTGCTCGTGTGCCAATTGTCTGGTTTGTTCCGCAAGCGTTCAAGTAATCGCCTTAAATGTTGAAAAATTACAACCGATTTTGGACAACGCAAATTCAATTTACTTCCGCGTCACCGCGGCTTCAATTCGCTGCTTTCCTTAATCATGTTCGCTGCTAATCTTGAGCCATGCCTTTTAGTAAATTAGGACTTGCCCCGGCCATTTTGGAGGGAGTCAAAGCGATGGGTTACATCGAGCCGACGCCCATCCAGTTGCGTGCCATCCCGCTGGTTTTGTCCGGCAAGGACGTCATCGGCAGCGCGCAGACCGGCACCGGCAAGACTGCTGCGTTCGCCCTGCCCATCCTCTCGAAGATCGGCCAGCACACCGACATCGGCCCCCGCGTCCTTATTCTCGAACCGACCCGCGAACTCGCCGCGCAGGTGGAAACCGCGTTCCACGATTACGCGCGTTTCACCAATTTGAAAACCACCGTCGTCTTCGGTGGAGTCGGTTACGGCAAACAGAACGATGAGTTGAAGGCTGGCGCGGACGTCGTCGTCGCCACACCCGGACGATTGCTTGATCATCTGGAGCAACGCACGTTGCGTTTGGACAAGATTCAGTTTCTCGTGCTCGACGAAGCCGACCGGATGCTCGACATGGGTTTTTTGCCCGACGTGCGCCACATCGTTGAAAAATGTCCGCGCGCGCGCCATACCGCGTTGTTCTCCGCCACCATTCCGCCGCAGATCGAAACACTCATCCAATGGGCGATGCATAGTCCCGAAACCATTGAGATCGGCGCGCGCCGCACGCCGGCGGAAACGGTCAAGCATGTCATCTATCCCGTATCCGACACGCAAAAGACCGACCTGCTGATCCAATTGCTCGAACGTGTGAACTATAATTCCGTGCTGGTTTTTTGCCGAACGAAACATGGCGCGGATCGTGTCGCGGGTTTGCTCAAACGCGCGAACCACGCCGTGGCCGTGCTGCATTCCAACCGAACACAGAAGGAACGCGAACAGGCCTTGCAGGGATTTCGCGACGGCAAATACGAAGTCCTCGTCGCCACGGACATTGCCGCGCGCGGGTTGGACATTGCGGACGTCAGCCACGTCGTCAATTATGACGTGCCGCAGCATCCCGAAGATTACATCCATCGCATCGGGCGCACGGGCCGCGCCGAGGCCACCGGCGACGCCTTCACCATCATGATCGCCGAGGACGCCCCGCACGTCTTCGCCATCGAACGCTTCATCAGCCAGCAGATCCCGCGCGTGAAACTGGACAATTTCAACTACACCTACACCGCGCTCTTCGAGGAAGGCAAACCCGGCCAGAAACCCGGCGGCTTCCCCGGCAAAGCCCGTGCCGTGCGCGTCCACGGCGGCTACCACTTCGGCCCGGCAAGACGGAGGAGATAAATTCCCGCAACGGAATTTGAGGAGCGGTGTTCACTAAATTGTATGAGTGAAACAGAGCAAAAAACTTCGTTCAAACCAGACCTGATTTTTTGGGCAGTTGTTATTTTCCTGTTCGGTTTATTTGCTTGGGCCGTGATACCAAATTTCAACAGCAATGGAAGAAACGGTCCGGGCTGGGATTCAAATTCTTGCATCAACAACCTCCGTCAAATTGATGCCGCTGCCAATGAGTTTGCTTTGGAACATCATCTGACTAATGGCGACCTCATTAATTTTCCAAACGACCTGACTCCTTACATCAAACTCAACAAAGACGGCAGAATCCGACCATGTCCATCCGGCGGCATTTATTCCATCAAAAAAGTTGGCGAGAAGCCAACTTGCTCGCTCGGCACTACCGTCACACCAGCCCACGTTTTGCCATAGCGCTGCTCATCTCAAAACCTGTCGCAACAGGATTTGAAAAACATCCGTTGATTCCTGAAGATTTATCTTCGACTTTGTAAGCAGCCATTTATCCCCCAAGTGTTGCCGGATCGCCCACGTCGCCTTTGTTGAAATCCACATATTCCTCCGTCAAATCGGCGGCATACATTACTGCGCTCGCCCTGCCGAGATTCAGGTTGATGTGCAGTTCAAATTCCTTCGGCGCGACGGCTTCGCACAATTCCTTGAAAGTCGCCTTCGTCGGCTGGCCGCGCTTGAGACTCCACAAAATCTTTTCCCCGCCGGGCGCGCTGTAACCGATGTCAATTTTTTCCTCCACCACCGTTGCGGGTGAATAACCGATGGCGTCAATGATGCGGCCCCAGTTCGGGTCGCCGCCGTGCCAGCTTGTCTTCACCAATGCGCTGTTCGCCACTGCGCGAGCGGCGGCATCGGCGTCCTGAATCGTCTTCGCACCATTCATGCGCACGGTCACAACGCGATGAACGCCCTCGCCGTCGCGCACAATCATTTTGGCAAGTTGCAGGCAAACATGATTGAGCGCCGATTGGAAGCCTTTGAACTCTGAACCCTGAACTTCGAACTTTTTATTTTCCGCCAGCCCGTTCGCCAAAACCAAAACCGTGTCGTTGGTGCTCATGTCGCCATCCACGGTGATGCGGTTGAAACTATTCGCGACGGCTTCGTTCAGCGCCGCCTGCAAAACTTTCGCGTCCACCGCCGCGTCCGTTGTGATGAAGCAAAGCATCGTCGCGTGCAGTCCGCCGTGCGGCAAAGTCGCCGGACGCGCGCCGGTCGGCGACATTCCCGGCTGAATCATTCCTGCGCCTTTGCAAATACCGCCGATGCGAACCGTTTTGCCGCCAAGTTTGAATTCAATCGCGATGTGCTTCGGATGCGAATCGCTCGTCATGATTGCCTCAGCAGCGTGCGCGGCGTATTCGACGGTTAAACCAAGTTCAACAGCGGCTTCGATGATGCCCGCGCGAACATTGTCCATCGGCATCGTGACACCAATGCGCCCGGTCGAGCCGACCAGAGCCGAGCCTTTCGGAAAGTTCAACGCGCGCTCGGTGTAGCGAACCATTTCCTGTGCGTCCAACAAACCCTGTTTGCCAGTGCAGGCGTTCGCATTGCCGGAATTCACCACGATGACTTGCGCCGTTCCATTTTTCACGCGCCCAACGCAAACTTTCACCGGCGCAGCGCAGACTTGATTGGTCGTGAACATCCCGGCGACGGTCGCGGGCGTTTCAGAAACGATGAGCGCAAGGTCGCGTTTCAGGCCTTTGTTGGAGCCTTTGCCTGTGCCGAGCTTTTTAATGTCGCAAAAGACGCCACCGGCGAGAAAGCCTTTGGGGGCAACAATGGAACCGGAAATTTTCTTGAATGTTTTTTTACTCATGACTGAAAATGAATTTGCGAAAGCTATGAACTGTTTTCAAATCTTAACCGCATCAATCTCCAGACGAACCATTTTGACATGAACCTTTCCATCCGCATCCGGCGGATGTTTGGCGACGTAACGCTGGGTGACGGCAGCAATGAATTCTTCGCGCACATTTTCCGGCACGCGCTGAACGTAAGGTATCCATGTCGTGCGCAGCCAGGTCGCAAAACCTTCCACGTCTTCATAGGTCGCAACCTTCGGTGCAAGTTTGAGCGCATTGATTTTGAAACCAAGTTTCGGCAGCCATTTTTCGTAATCGTTCGACGCGTAAAAAAAATACGGCCTTGGCATCCGGCGGAAAAATTCGCACCAGCGTTTCAGCCGCATTTCGGGACGCAACGCGAGAAAAACGTCGTGGGCATTGCCTTTGCCGCCACAGGAAACCACGAGCCGGCCGCCGGATTTTAAAACCGCCGTCACGCTGCGCAGAATCGCCGGATGATCGTCCACCCAATGCAACGCGGCGTTGGAAAAAACCAGATCGAAACGGCGCGCAAATTTTATTTTGCGCGCGTCCATAACGTGAAATTCCAGATTCGGATTTTTGACACGCGGAAAAGTTTTTTTCGCGAACCCGATCATTTGCGGCGAAACATCCGTGCCGGTTGCCGATCCGCGTGGCACGGCACGCGCGATTTCCGCCGTGATTTTACCATCACCACAACCGACATCGAGAATGTGTTCGTCGTCGCACAAATCGAGCTTGGCAATGCGTTCGCGTGCCCAAGTTTGCTGCACGACGGAATTTGCGGCGTAATCTGCCGCATTCCATTTCGCAGGTTTGGCAAAAGTCGCAGGCACGGCTCAAACCAATCCCGCCGTCTCTGGAAAGCCGCAAAGGATATTCATACTTTGCACAGCCTGGCCGCTCGCGCCTTTGACCAGATTATCTTCGGCGCTCATCACGATGAGCCGTCCTGTGCGTGGATCGAGTCGCCACGCGATTTCAATGATGTTCGTGCCCGCAACATTTTTGGTGTCGGGCAAAGACTTGCCTTCGAGCAAACGAACGAACGGCTCGTTTGCGTAAACCGTCTGGTAGCACGCACAAATTTTCTCCGCGAGCTTGGCCGCGCCGGCGTCGTCGCTGAAATGTTCGCCTGGCGCAAGATAAAGCGTCGTTAAAATACCGCGGTTCACGGGAATCAAATGCGGCGTGAACTGGATCACAACTTTCGCGCCCGCTGCGAGCGAAAGCTGTTCCTCGATTTCAGACAAGTGCCGGTGCTTCGGCACGCCGTAAGGGCGGGCGCTTTCGTTGCATTCGCAAAAGAGATAATCAACTTCCGCCTTGCGGCCCGCGCCGCTGACGCCGCTCAAGGAATCGGCGATGATTCCGGTCGGCTTGATGATCCCGGCTTTTAGCAGCGGAATCACCGGCAGCAAAACGCCCGTCGGGTAGCAACCGGGCGACGCGATGAGCAAAGATTTTTTGATTTCGTCCCGATAAATTTCCGGCAGGCCATAGACAGATTTTTTTAGCAAGTCCGGCGCGGGATGGTCGTGCGTGTAAAATTCCTTGTAAGTTTCCGCACTTTTGAGCCGGAAGTCGGCGCTCAAATCAATGACGACACAACCGGCGTCGAGCAGTGACCCGGCGTATCCGGCGGCGACACCATGCGGCAGCGCGAGAAAAACAACGCCGGCCTGCTTCGCCAGAACTTCGGCGTTTGGTTCGCTGAAACGAATGGCTTTTGATTTCGGATGTCCCGCGAATTTTGGGAACACCTGCGCGAGCGTTTGGCCGGCATTTTGGCGCGAGGTGACGGCGACCAGTTCCGCGTGCGGATGGTTCAACAGCAACTGCACTAAAACTTCTCCAGAGTAACCGGACGCGCCGATGATGGCCACTTTCTTCGTTTTCATTTTCATTTCTTTTATACCGCAGAGATGCGGAGACACAGAGAAAATTTTGAAAATAAAAAACCCTGCCGGATTGAACCAGCAGGGTTTGCAAATATCAGAGCGAATCAACGCTTGCTGAACTGGAAGCGCTTGCGCGCACCCGGCTGGCCGTATTTCTTGCGTTCGCGCATGCGCGAATCGCGCGTGAGCAAACCTTCCGCTTTCAACGGCGGACGCAGAGCGGCGTCAAATTGAATCAGAGCGCGGGCAATGCCGTGGCGCACGGCATCGGCCTGGCCGTTCGGCCCGCCGCCAGCAACGGTCACACGCACATCAAACTTTTCCAGCGCGCCGGCAACCGTCAACGGCTGCGTGGCGATGGAGCGCTGGGTTTCCAGCGGGAAATAATTGTCAAACGCCCGGCGGTTGACGGTGATCTTGCCGCTGCCGGTGGCGAGACGCACGCGGGCGACAGCGGTTTTGCGCCGGCCGGTGCCGAGAAATTCATTGGTGGTTTTGGCGGCCATCTGTCAGTTGATAGTTAGGAGTTGATAGTTGATAGCCGGGATTATTTCACGACAGCGAGCACGGCGGGCATTTGCGCGGCGTGCGGGTGATTGTCGCCCTTGAACACTTTCAGCTTGGTCAGCAATTGCGCGCCGAGCCGGTTCTTGGGGATCATGCCTTTGACGGCGTGTTCGATGAGCCGTTCGGGCTGCTTGGCGCGTACTTGCGCGACGGTGGTGTATTTCTCGCCGCCCTTCCATCCGGAATAGGTCATGAACTTCTTGTCCGTTTCTTTTTTGCCGGTGACACGGACTTTCTCGGCGTTGATGACTACAACAAAATCGCCCGCGTCAAGGTGCGGCGTATAAATGGGCTTATTTTTACCGCGCAAAACATCGGCGACCTGCGCGGCCAGACGACCGAGCACCGCGCCGTCGGCATCAATTACATGCCACTTGCGCTGGTCTAAATTAATTTTCGGCAAATGCGTTTTCATTTCAATTCCGAACAAACGGAGGCGGAATCTATCAAATGGACGGATGAAGTCAACAGGTCATTTTGCCTCCGTCAGTCGCCGAGATAGGCGTTCCTGACCTGCGGATTCTGGCGCAGCGCGGCGGAATGATCCCCCAAAATAATTCTGCCGGTTTCCAAAACGTAGCCGTAGTGGGAAATCTCCAGCGCCAGGTTCGCGTTCTGTTCCACGAGTAAAATCGTGAGTCCCTGTTCCCGGTTGATCTGCACAATTTTTTCGAAGATGGTTTTCACCAGCAAAGGCGCAAGGCCGAGCGACGGCTCATCCAGCAACAGCAATTTCGGCCTGCCCATCAATGCGCGTCCGATCGCGAGCATCTGCTGTTCGCCGCCGGAAAGCGTTCCGGCAACCTGTTGTTCACGCTCTTTCAAACGTGGAAATGCGGCAAAGACAAATTCCAATTCACGCCGCACGATTTGCCCGTCTTTTTGTAAATATGCGCCCATCTGCAAATTTTCCAGCACGGAGAGGTTTGCAAAAATCATCCGGCCTTCCGGCACATGCGAGAGTCCCAGCTTCACGATTTCGTGCGGCGGCAAACCGGCGATGTTTCTACCTTCGCAAAAAATTTCGCCGGACTTTGGTTTAAGCAAACCAGAAATGGTTTTTAGCGTTGTCGTTTTTCCCGCGCCATTTGCGCCGATGAGCGTGACGATGCTGCCGGCTTTCACGGACAAAGAGATGCCGTGCAGCGCATTGATCGCGCCGTAACTGACTTGAAGATTTTTGATTTCCAGCATCAGGATCAACCATCAGGACACCCGGACATCAAAACCCCCTTGTGTCTTCGTGCCTTCGCGATGAAATTCTTTTTCATCTTGCGTGCTCCTGACCTAGGTAGGCTTCGATGACTTTTGGGTTCGCGCGAATTTCTTCCGGCTTTCCCTCGGCGATCTTCACGCCGTAATCCAAAACGGCGATGCGCTCGCAGATGCCCATGACGACTTTCATGTCATGCTCGACGAGCAGCACGGCAATTTGAAATTTGTCCTTGATGAACTGGATGAGCTGCATCAATTCGGCCTTCTCGCTGGGGTTCATGCCGGCGGCAGGTTCATCGAGCAACAAAAGTTTTGGTTTCGTGGCGAGGGCGCGGACGATTTCCAGCCGCCGCTGGTCACCGTAGCTCAACCCCTTTGCGTATTCGTCGCGGAATTTGCCGAGCTGAAAAATTTCGAGCAGTTCCAAAACGCGGTCGGCGATGGAATTTTCCTCGGCGTGATAACCTTTGCCGCGCCAGAGCGCGTGGCGCACGTCGCCGCGCAAATGCAGGTGAAACCCGGCGCGGACATTGTCGAAAACATTGAGCGATGGAAACAGCCGGATGTTTTGAAAAGTCCGCGCAATGCCGCGCGCCGTGATGCGATATGGCTTGCTGCCAGCAATGGATTGGCCGTCGAATTTAATTTCACCGCTGGTCGGCTGATAAACGCCGGTGATGAGATTGAACGCGGTCGTCTTGCCCGCGCCATTCGGGCCGATGAGACCGACGAGTTCGTTGCGCCCGATCTGCAAATCCAGTTCCGACACCGCCGTAAGTCCGCCGAAACGGATGGTGGCTTTGTCAAGCTGGAGCAGGGAGGACATGAATTAATGCTTACAGGATTTGCGCTTCATAATAGCCGCCTTTAGACAATGTATTGATTTTCCCCCCGGCGTCCGTTTTATCTTTTGGAGTGACGAAACCAAAAAAGTTAAACAATTTATTGTTCATTTTGAAGCGGAAGATTTTTTGAAACTGAAAAGCCCCTGTGGGCATGTAAGCATCAAGACAATTAACAGCAGCGAATAAATGATCATCCGCGTGTCGCCGATCCAGCCGAGCGGGCGTTCGGTGGCGAGGCCGGGCAGGTGTTCGATGCCGGCCAGCATCCGCAAACCTTCCGGCAACAGCGTCAGCAAAATTGCGGCGAGGATGACGCCGATGGTGTTGCCCATGCCGCCGAGAATGACCATGACGACGAAGGTAATGGACTGCATGAAGCCGAAGCCGCCGGGCGTCAGGAATTGTTTCGAGTGCGCGTAAAGTCCGCCGGCGATGCCTGCGAAAAATGCGCCGATGACGAACGCGGTTACTTTGTATTTGGTAGTGTTAATGCCCATCGCCTCGGCGGTCACTTCGTCGTCGTGGACGGCGATGAAGCCGCGGCCGTAAGTGGAATTGACGAGCGCCGCGACGACATAAACCGTCACCGCCGCGAGGCCGAACGTCCAAAACAGATTCGTCCAGCCGTGCATGACACTCAAGCCGCGCGCGCCGCCGACGGCTTCCATGTTTTGCAAAATGACGCGGATGATCTCGCTGAAACCGAGCGTAACGATGGCGAGATAATCGCCGCGCAAACGCAGCGTGGGAATGCCGACCAGCAAGCCGGCAACTGCCGCCGCGAGTCCGCCCGCGAGCAGCGCGACGGCGAAAATTCCGTTCGCGGCGAAAACACTCAGGTCGCCGAACTGGTTTGTGATGACCGCCGAGGTGTAAGCGCCGACGGCCATGAATCCCGCGTGGCCCAGGGAAAATTGTCCGGTGTAGCCGTTGATGAGGTTCAGGCTGACGGCCATGACGATGCTGATGCCGATGTCGTAAAAAATGTAGAGCCAGTAAGGATTTATTTTATCTGCGCCAAGCGACGCCAAAAAACTCAATACCATCGAGCCGAGCAAAAATGTTTTAGTATATTTTACGCATAATGCGATGGTGCCATGCAAAAAGGCTTTGGCGTATTTGAAACACAGCGTCTTTTTTTCGAACAGGAAAATTTTGACGCGCTTGAAATTCATACCTTCTCGATTTCCTTTTTGCCCAGCAGTCCGGAGGGTTTCACGAGCAGAATTAAAATCAGGACCGCGAATGCAATCGCGTCGCGGTAGGTCGAGGAAATGTAGCCGGACACGAGCGTTTCGGTGACGCCGATGATGATGCCGCCGAGCGCCGCGCCGGGCAGGTTGCCGATGCCGCCGAGCACCGCCGCGACGAACGCCTTGAGTCCCGGCAAAATACCCATGAGCGGATCAATGGACGGATAATTGATGGCCCACAAAATGCCCGCCGCCGCCGCGAGCGCGGAACCGAGCGCGAAAGTGAAGGAGATGACGACATCGGTATTCACGCCCATGAGCGCAGCGGCTTCGGGGTTGAAGGAAACCGCGCGCATCGCCGTGCCAATTTTGGTTTTCAACACAATGAACCGCAGCGCGAGTAGCAACAGCAAAGTGACGGCGAGCACGATGATTTGGTTGCTGTTCAAACTCAAGCCGCCAAGTTTGGTAACGGGCAAAACCGGAAGGATTTCGGGAAACCGTTTTGGCGCGGCACCGAAAACGAATTGCCCGGTGTATTCGAGAAAAAGTGAAACACCGATGGCGGTGATTAGCACGGTGAGTTTGGGACGTTTACGCAACGGACGATACGCGAGGCGTTCGATCAACACGCCGAGCGTGGCGCAGACGGCCATGGAAACGACCAGCACGGCGAGTGCGCCCGTAATCGAGGGCAACGGAAAAACAGTGGCGATTTTCGGCGCGAGATAAAATCCGGCGAAAGCGCCAAGCATAAACACGTCGCCATGCGCGAAGTTGATGAACCGCAGGATGCCATAAACCATCGTGTAGCCGATGGCAATCAGCGCGAGGATGGATCCGAACGCGAGGCCGTTGATCAGTTGCTGGAGAAATTCGGTCATGCCGCTTCAACAAAATTCCGGTTTTTAACGCTGATTTTCACCGCGCGCAGGATGGCGCGGAGGCGAAATTTTGTCGAGCGCGCTGACCAGGCAATCACGGCGCGATGGTTTCGACGTATTTGAACGCGCCATTCTTGATTTCAAGAATCACCGCAGGCTTGGAGGCATTGCGGTTGGCGTCAATCGTGATGTTGCCGGTGACTCCATGAAAATCTATTGTCGCCGCGAGCGCGTCGCGGACTTTTGCGCCGTCGGGCGTCCCGGCGCGCTTCATCGCGTCGGCCAGAATCATGGCCGAGTCGTAGCCGAGCGCCGCCATCGCGTCGGGCGTGTCATTGAATTTTTCCCGGTATTTTTTTACGAAATTTTGCACGGTGGGCGAAGTGTCTTGCGGCGAGAAATGCGTGGAAAAATAATCGCCTTCCAGCGCCGCGCCGCCGATGGGCACGAGCGAGGAGGATTCCCAGCCGTCGCCGCCAAAAATCGGCACGTTGATACCGAGCTGTTTCACTTGCAACGCAATCAGCCCGACTTCCGTGTAGTAACCGGGAATAAAAATACCGTCGGAATTGGCGGCCTTGATCGAGGTGAGCTGTGCGTTGAAATCCTTGTCGCCGCCGCTGTAATTTTGTTCCGCTGCGATCTGCCCGCCACCTGCGATCAAACCTTCCTTGAAAAATTTCGCGAGGCCGACGCTGTAATCGCTTTTTACATCAGTCAGCACGGCGACGTTTTGCAGTTTGAGCGTTTTGCGCGCAAAATTAGCCATGACCGTCCCTTGAAACGGATCAATAAAACACACACGAAAAATGTAATCGCCGGTCTCGGTGACTTTGGGATTGGTCGAGGACGGCGAAATCATCGGGATTTTATTTTCCTGACAGATGGGCGCGGCTTCGAGCGAGCGCGAGGACGCGACTTCACCGAGAATCGCCACGACGCCATCGCTGGAAATCAGTTTACGCACAACCGTCGCGGACTGGCCAGCCTGTGACTGATCGTCCTCGGTGAGCAGTTGAATTTTTTTGCCGAGCACGCCGCCGCTGGCGTTGAGTTCGTCCACGGCAAGCTGCGTGCCGTTGTGAGACGACTGGCCGAAGGTGGCCTCGCTACCGGTCAACGAGGCGAATTCACCAACCTTGATGGTGTCGCTGTCCGCAGCGGATTCGTCCGGCGGTTTGTTGCAGCCGGTAAGAAAAAGTAAAACCGCCACGGTGGCCAGAAATTGTCCGCGCCAGATTTTCATAATTGCTTGAAAGGTTTGCATGACGATTTTTGTGCGCTGTCCCACATGCTCACACAGGCTAGAAAATTCCGTGCCGGGTTTCAACCTTGTTTCCGGCGCGACAATTCTGGACAAAATGGAAAAGGAGAAATACTTTCAAAGGTGCCAATCGAATTAGATCGCGCGGTATGGCTTATAATATTTAGTTCACAACAAACACCATGGCTCGCAAACATAAATGGGAGTTGATTGTTTTGAGTTTGCCGATTGTCATCGTTTTGTTGGGGCTAATCCCTTGGAGCAAAAACATTCCTCTCAATAACGGTAGCTATGCACATATCACAAAAGCGTCATTTATAAGATCTCTGCTGCCAGAAGCCTATTCTACAATCACTTATTATCCGAATAACGGACAAATCGGAAGCGTTGTTCTCTGGCAAGATATTTTCGACGGACCGGTTATGTTAATACCTGCAAACGACACAAATGTGTTGTTGTGTTTATATGATTACGACGTTGATTTTCGCTTGTTTAGAATCGATATGAACAAAATGTTCAAACCTTTATCGCCAGACAGCGATCTCAATCATATTCTTTTTACCTGCACTTGGGAGATTGATGACGGAACAACTTCTGATTGGCAGGAAGTCTTGAACTATTTGCATAACGTTTCGTTGAACGACTTCGAGCGGCAATCGGTCTCTGTTGGGTCGCGTCACCAGTCCCCAGACTCCATATTAAAACTTTTGGGATATCAAGGTCGTAAATAGGAAGCATAATCGCGATTTGGCGTTTTCCTATGCCAACAAATTCATTTGACAGTTTTCCATTTGTTACCTACCGTTCGGTAAGTTTTTATGGCTCAAGCCACGAACAACTCCGAAACGCGGCGGCAGATCCTGCGAGCGGCGCTGAAACATTTCGCCAATTGCGGCTATGCGGCCACGTCCGTCCAGCAGATCGTCGGCGACGCGAAGGTCTCCAAACCGGCGCTGTATTATCATTTCCGCGACAAGGCCACATTATTCGCGGCGCTCGTCAACGAGGCGCATGACGAACGCTTTCAAGTTGTTCAGGAAGCCGCCGCGCGGGCAAAGGGTTTTCGCGGACAGTTGCAGGAGATTCTCGTCGCGCTGTTCGATTATTTTCACAAGAACCGCGATTTGACGTGCATCGCGTTTTCCACCGCATATGCCGCGCCGGGCGAAATTCCGCCGGGGTTGTGCCAACTCGAAAAGTGCAAGCGCAACCTGGAGTTCATCCACTCGCTCATCAAGCGCGCGCAGGCGGCGGGCGAACTGGACGGGCGTTTTGACAGTTGGGATCTGGCCTACGGTTTTTACGGCCAGACGAATTTTTACATCACGGCGCATTTGTTGATGCCGAATTTCCGCGCCAATCGCAAGGCCGCCGAGCGCGTTGTGGAATTATTTTTGGTCGGCGCGGGGGCGAAGAAGAAACGAAATCGTAAAATCTGAAAGCACATTGAAAAGCCTTGAGGGAAATTTTCGCACGGAAATGAACCATTGGAAACGGGAAAAAATGAACATGAATTTGATCAAACGAAAAAACTGCATCCGGCGACCGGGTGCGGCATTGATTTTGGGGGCCACAACTTCACTGGCGCTGCTGGCACTGGCCGGTTGCGGGCAAAAGCAGCAAAACTTCACGCCGCCGCCCCCGGAAGTGGGCGTGGTCACCATTCAGGCCGAGCCGCTGCCGATCACAACAGAATTGCCGGGACGTATTGATCCGGTGCGCACGGCGGAAGTGCGCGCGCGCGTCGCGGGCATTTTGCTCAAGCAGGTTTTTCGCGAAGGTGCGGACGTGAAAGCAGGCGACGTTTTGTTTCAAATTGATCCCGCGCCGTTGCAGGCCGCTTACGACAGCGCGAAGGCGTCGCAGGCAAAGGCCGAGGCGAATTTGAAACAAACGCAGGCGCAGGCCGACCGTTACAAGGTGCTGGTGAAAATCAACGCGGTGAGCAAACAGGATTATGACAATACGATTGCAGCGGCGTTGCAAAGTCAGGCGGATATTTTGACGGCCAAAGCGGTGGTGGAAACGGCGTCGCTGAATCTCGGTTACGCGACGGTGACGGCACCGATTTCGGGACGCATCGGCAAAGCGCTGGCGACGGAAGGCGCGCTGGTCGGCCAAAATGAAGCGACGGAACTGGCGGTCATTCAGCAGCTCGACCCGATTTATTTCGATTTCACGCAATCGAGCACAGAAGGATTGCGGCTGAGGCGCGAATTTGAAAGCGGCAAGCTCAAAAGCCTCGCGCCGGGCGAGGCGAAAGTCACATTGCTGCTGGAAGACGGCACAACATATCCACTTGCGGGCAAATTACTTTTCACCGACATCACGGTGGATCCCACGACGGGCATGATTACGTTGCGTGCGGAATTTCCGAATCCCGATGATTTGCTGCTGCCGGGAATGTTCGCGCGCGCGCGGCTGGAACAGGCAGTGGACAGCAACGCCATCACCGTGCCGCAACGTGGGGTGGCTTATGGCGCGGACGGCAACCCTTCCGTCATGGTGGTGACACCGGACGACAAAGTGGCAGTCGTTCCGGTCACCGTTAATTCGGCAGTGGGCAACAAATGGATTATCACCAGCGGATTGAAAGCAGGCGACCGCGTAATTTTGGAAGGGTTGCAACAAATCCAGCCGGGAATGACGGTCAATCCGGTGCCGTTTGCTTCTACCAACAACGCGGCGGACGAAACTTCAAGTCAGGCAAAATAAAAGGGGTTCATCATGCCAAGATTTTTTATTGATCGCCCGATTTTTGCCTGGGTCATTTCCATTTTGATTTTGGTCGCGGGAGCACTGTCGTTGACCAAACTGCCGGTCGCACAATATCCGAGCATCGCGCCGCCGTCGGTGGCGATCACGGCGACTTATCCGGGCGCGTCCGCAGAGACGTTGCAAAACACGGTAACGGCCGTGATCGAGCAACAATTGAACGGCATTGACGGCCTGCTTTACATGTCGTCGGTCAGTCAATCCTCCGGCCAGGCGACCATCACCATTTATTTTGAACCGGGCACAAATCCCGACATCGCGCAGGTGCAGGTGCAAAACAAATTGCAACTGGCCATGCCCAATTTGCCGGCGGCGGTGCAGCAACAAGGGGTGGCCGTCGCCAAAGCGACCCGCAACTATCTGATGTTTTTCACGCTGTCCGCAAAAAGCGACGACATAGATGAAATTGCGCTGGGAAATTTTATTTCTTCAAAAGTGCTGGATCCCATCCGCCGGGTCAATGGCGTGGGCGAGGCGGATTTGTTCGGCACCGAGTATGCAATGCGTGTCTGGCTGAATCCGGCCAAGCTGGATAGTTTTGGTCTGACGGCAGGCGACGTGGCCAATGCCATTCAGGCGCAAAATGTTCAAGTCGCCGCCGGACAATTAGGCGCACGACCGGCGACGGACGGACAACAATTGAACGTCACGTTGCAGGGACAAAGCACGCTGGAAACGCCCGAACAATTCGGTGAGATTCTGTTGCGCGTCAACCCCGACGGCTCGCGCGTGCGATTGCGAGACGTGGCCAAAATCGGTTTCGGCGGCCAGAATTATACCATTCAGGCGCGCGTGAACGGCGTGCCGGCGGCGGCGGTCGGCATCAAGCTCACGCCCACAGCGAATGCACTGGCGACGGCGAACGCCGTGCGCGCCAAGGTCGCGGAGCTTTCCAAATTTTTTCCGCCCGGCGTCAAAGTCAATTTTCCGTATGACAGTTCAGCTTTCGTCCGCATTTCCATCGAACAGGTGGTGATAACCCTGCTGGAGGCGATCGGGCTGGTGTTCTTGGTGATCTATCTGTTTTTGCAAAATATCCGCGCGACGCTTATTCCCACCATCGTCGTGCCGGTGGCATTGATGGGCACGTTCACCGTCATGCGGTTGACCGGTTTTTCCATCAATGTGTTGACGATGTTCGGCATGGTGCTGGCGATTGGCCTACTGGTGGACGACGCGATTGTGGTCGTGGAAAATGTCGAGCGCATCATCAGCGAAGAAGGCTTGTCGCCACGCGAAGCGACGCGCAAATCCATGGGACAAATCACCGGCGCACTGATCGGCATCGCGCTGGTGCTGACGGCGGTGTTCATTCCGATGGCCTTTTTCGGCGGCTCGGTCGGAGCGATTTACCGTCAATTCTCGCTGGCGATGGTTTCCTCCATGTTGTTTTCCATTTTTCTGGCGATGTCAATCACGCCAGCGCTATGCGCGACGATGCTCAAGCCTGCGGAAAAAGGCCATCATTATGAGAAAAAGGGCATATTCGGCTGGTTCAATCGCGGTTACGCCGCCAGTTCCAAAAAATATCAAAACTGGGTGGAACGGATATTGGGAAAAACACCGAGGTATCTGGTCATTTATCTGGCAATCATTGTTGCGATGGGCTGGTTATACATGCGATTGCCTTCGTCATTTTTGCCGGAAGAAGATCAAGGTTATTTCATCACCGCCATTCAATTGCCCGTGGGTGCGACGCAAGAACGCACAATTGAAGTGCTGAAATTGGTCGAGGCTTATTACATGAAACAGCCGGAAGTGGAAGACGTCATCGCCGTCGCCGGTTTCAGTTTCAGCGGTCAGGCGCAAAATGCCGCCATCTCCTTTGTTCGTTTCAAAGACTGGAGCCAGCGGCACGGTACCGATCATCATGTGCAGGCCGTCATTGCCCGTGCGTTTGGCGCGTTGTCTTCCATCAAGGACGCCATCGTTTTCCCGCTCAATCCGCCGCCGATTCCCGAATTGGGCAACGCCGCCGGCTTCGATTTTGAACTGGAAGATCAAGGTGGCCTCGGCCACGCCAAACTCATGGATGCTCGTAATCAGCTGCTCGGTTTGGCCGCGCAAAATCCCAATGTCGCCAACGTGCGCCCGCAAGGCATGGAGGACACGGCGGAATTGCAGGTTGACATAGATTGGGACAAAGCCAGCGCGCTCGGCGTCGCGCCCGCCGACATCAATACTGCGCTCACGGCGAATTTTGGCTCCACCTACGTCAACAATTTCGTGGACGGCAACCGCGTCCAACAAGTGATTGTTCAACTCGACGCGCCTTACCGCATGTTGCCCGATGACATCGGTAAAATTTTTGTGCGCAACAGCAGCGGCACGATGGTGCCATTTTCAACCTTCACCACGTTGCACTGGACTTACGGTTCGCCGCAGCTCGAGCGTTACAACGGATTTCCATCCAGGGAAATCATCGGCACCGCCGCGCCCGGCAAAAGTTCCGGCCACGCCATGCAAGCCATGGAAGACATGGTCAAAAAATTGCCCGCCGGCATCGGCTACGAATGGACCGGCCAATCCTACGAGGAGCGATTGTCAGGTTCGCAAGCTCCGGCGTTATACACCATTTCATTGCTCGTCGTGTTTTTGTGTCTCGCCGCGCTTTATGAAAGCTGGGCGATCCCGTTCGCCGTCATTCTTGCCGTGCCGCTGGGCGTGCTGGGCGCGCTGCTCGCCGCCACGATGCGCGACATGCCCAACGACGTGTTTTTCAAAGTCGGCTTGATAACGACGATTGGTCTCGCGACGAAAAATGCCATTTTGATTGTTCAATTTGCCGTGAATCTACAGGAGCAAGGCAAAAGCTTGATTGAAGCCACGTTGGAAGCCGTGCATATTCGGTTGCGCCCGATTTTGATGACGTCGTTTGCGTTCATTCTCGGCGTGCTTCCATTGGCCGTCAGTACCGGCGCAGGTTCGGCCAGCCAGAACGCCATCGGCACCGGTGTCATCGGCGGCATGGCGGCGGCGGTTCTGCTGGGCATTTTCTTCGTGCCGGTATTTTTCGTCGTCGTGCGCCGGATTTTCAAAGCCAAACCGGAACAGCGCGATTCAAAAATATCCCCAACCACCGGCGAATCCAAGGCCAGCCAATAAAAGCGTTATGAACAAATTCTTTTTATCCGTTGCATTGGCCGCCGCGACTTTGACCGGTTGCACGCTCGCGCCAAAATATCAACGTCCCGCCGCGCCCATCGCGCAAGCTTGGCCAAAAAATTCCGCAGCCAAAAATCACGCCAACCAAACCAACGCCGTCGCTGACATCGGCTGGCGCGAATTTTTTCGCGACCCACGTTTGCAACAACTCATCGGATTGGCCTTGACCAACAATCGCGATTTACGCGTGGCCATGCTCAACGTCGAACAATCCCGCGCGCAATACCGCATCGAGCGCGCCGCGCTACTTCCCGAAATTGACGCGACCGGCAGCTATGCCCGTCAACGAAGCCCGGCCTATCTTTTGTTTCCCGGCGAACCTAGCACCTACAGCGAATATAATTTGGGCCTCGGCACAACTTCCTACGAACTCGACTTGTTCGGGCGCATTCGCAGCCTTAAAGCCGCCGCGCTGGAAAATTATTTTGCGACGGAAGAAGCCGGCAAAAGTGCGCAAATCTCGCTCGTCGCCGAAGTCGCCAATCAATATCTCGCCGAACGCGAACTGGACGAACAACTGAATATGACGCGAAAAACGCTTGCCGCCGTTCAAAATTCCTACGATTTGATCAAAGCCAGCTACGATGCCGGCAGTTCGTCCGAACTCGATTTGCGCTCCGTCGAATCGCAAGTGGAAACGGCCAAAGTCAACGCCGCCAGTTACGAACAACAACGTGATCAAGCGCAAAACGCCCTGGTTCTGCTCGTCGGCGAACCGTTGCCCGCCGATTTGCCGACGCCGCACTCTCTGAACGCGCAACATTTGCTGACCGATTTGCCGCCGGGACTGCCGTCTGATTTGTTGCAGCGGCGTCCGGATATTCTCGAAGCCGAACACCAGTTGAAAGCCGCCAACGCCAACATCGGCGCCGCGCGCGCCGCGTTTTTTCCGACGATTAAAATCACCGCCGATGCCGGCGTCTCCAGCGAGCAACTCTCCGGCTTGTTTGCCAGCGGTTCCGGAATGTGGCTGTTCAATCCGCAAATCACGCTGCCGATTTTTGAAGCGGGCCGAAACAAGGCCAATCTCGATGTCGCCAAAATCAGCAAGCTGATTGAAGTGGCGAATTACGAAAAGGCCATCCAGACCGCGTTTCGCGAAGTGGCCGACGCCCTGACCGCGAAAAAGTTTTTGGACGAACAAATCGCCGACCAAGCCGCGCTGGTCAAAGCCGAGCAACGCCGTTACGACCTCGCCGATGTCCGCTATCGCAACGGCGTGGACGATTACCTGACCGTGCTTTCGGCGCAGCAAGATCTTTACGGCGCGCAGCAAGGTCAGATTGCGACGCAATTTGCCCGGCTGGCGAACTTAATCAGTCTTTATCAAGCTCTCGGCGGCGGCTGGCGGGAATACTCGCCGCAACCTTAGCGTCCATTCAATTGAAAGACATTAAAGTTATGAATGAAAATTCTCCAACGCCGGAGCCGCCGCAAAATCAGCTGGCTCAACCGAACCCGCCACCGTCCGCGCCGCCGCAACCAACACCGGAGAAAAAAACCAGCGGCGAGACGTTGCAAAAAATAAATTCGCCGTTTTTCATCTGGCCGGCAGCGGCCGTTCTCGCCGTGCTTTTGTTCGTCGGGTTGAATTATTTTTTTGACGCGTTGACGCACGAATCCACCGATGACGCGTTCATCGCGGGACACGTCGTTTCCATTGCGCCACGGATTGATGGACAAGTATCCGCCGTTCACGTTTTGGACAATCAGATGGTTCACTCGAACGATTTGCTCGTGGAAATCGATCCGTCGGATTACACAATCACCGTCGCGCAAAAACAGGCGGGCGCGGAATCGCAGAATGCGAACGTCAAGACCGTCATTGCGGCGGATGAGTTGATGCGTAAAAAAGTCGCGACTGCCGAGGCCGGCGCGCGCAAGGCGCAAGCCGATGCCGACGCGAGCGCGGCCAGCGCGAAACTCGCCGCGACGAATTTTGCGCGCACCGAATCCTTGCTAAAGGACAAGACGGTTTCGCAGCAAGAATTTGACGCCGGGCAGGCTGCGAACAGAGCCGCGCAAGCCGATTTGGCTTCCGCGCAGGAAAACACCGCTGTCGAAGTTTCGAAAGTTGACGAAGCGCACTCGCAACTGAAGGCGGCGGAAGCTGAAGTCGGTCTGGCCATGTCACAATGGCAGGAGTCACAGACGAATGTCGCGTTGGCGGAATTAAATTTGTCCTACACGAAAATTTTCGCGCCGTGTGACGGGCGCGTGACACGCAAGCAGGTTGAAGCCGGCGATTATCTGCAAACCGGCCAGATCATCATGTCGATTGTGCCGACGGACGTTTGGGTTGTCGCCAATTTCAAGGAATCGCAGTTGAGAAAAATGAAACCGGGCCAGCCGGCAACGGTGGAAATTGACGCGCTGGGCGACAGAAAATTCCGTGCGCACGTGGACAGCGTTCAGGCTGGCAGCGGCGCGCAGTTCAGTTTGCTGCCGCCGGAAAATGCGACGGGCAATTTCGTGAAAGTCATCCAGCGCGTGCCGGTGAAAATTCTTTTCGACGAGCCGCTGCCCGCCGGCCACACGATTGGCCCTGGACTTTCCGTGACGCCGAGCGTTCAAACCAGTTCGTTCCGGGTGCCGGATTTTGTGGTCGCGCTGATCGCAATTATTTTGGCATTCGCAACGGCAGTTGTGTTTCGATTCATTTTGAACCGGAAGATAAACGGCAAATAATTTTTCCCATGCCCGCCGGCGTACCTCAACAGGAATGGCACCCGCGCCACAATCCGTGGCTCATCACCATCAGCGTGATGATGGCAGTCTTCATGGAGGTGCTCGACACGTCCATCGCCAACATCGCGCTGCCGCACATCGCGGGCAGTTTGTCGGCGACGCCGGAGGAGGCAACGTGGGTGCTGACAAGTTATCTCGTGTCAAACGCGATCATTTTGCCGATGACGGGCTGGCTTGGAAATTATTTCGGCCGCAAGCGCGTTTTGCTTTCGTGCATCGTCATGTTCACGTTCGCGTCGGCGTTGTGTGGACTGGCGTGGAGTTTGCCGACGCTGGTCATCGCGCGGATTTTGCAGGGCTTCGGCGGCGGCGCGATGGTGCCGATCGCGCAGGCGATCATGCTCGAAAGTTTTCCGCCGCAAAAACGTGGCGCGGCGATGGCGGTGTTCGCGCAGGGGGTCGTCGTCGCACCGATTTTGGGGCCGACGATCGGCGGCTGGATCACGGACAATTATTCCTGGCGCTGGATTTTTTACATCAACCTGCCGGTGGGAATTTTTGCGGCGTTGATGGCGAAATGGGCTGTCGAAGACCCTCCTTATATCAAGCGCAACAAAAAGGCGGACATTGATTTCGTTGGCTTCGGGCTGCTGGCGGTGTGGCTGGCGACGATGCAGATCGTTTTGGACAAAGGACAGGAAGCCGACTGGCTTGGCGCGGAATGGGTGCGCTGGTTCACGGTGATTTCCGTCGCGGCGTTCACCGGCTTCATCGCGCGGGAATTTTCCGTCGAGCATCCGCTGGTGGATTTGCGCATTTTCAAGAACCGCAATTTCAATATCGGCCTGATTTTGATGACTTCGCTCGCGGCGATCCTTTACGGAACGACGGCGCAACTACCGCTCTTTCTGCAAACGTTGATGGGTTATCCCGCACTGCAAAGCGGCTATGCGATGAGTCCGCGCGGCGTTGCGGCATTTTTCACGACGTGGTGCGTCGGGCGGCTTGTCGGAAAAATCCGGCTGCGCTGGATGCTGTGCTTCGGCTTCGTCATGCTGGCCTGGTCGTCGTTCATGCTGAGCGACATCAATCTTCAAGTGAGCAACATGAGCGTCATTTGGCCGAGCGTCCTGAACGGAATCGCCATCAGTTTTATTTTCGTGCCGCTGACGACGGCGACGATGAGCCAGCTCGGCCAGCAGCAAATTGGCAATGCCAGCGGCCTTTACAATCTCATGCGCAATCTCGGCGGCAGCATCGGCATTGCGTTCGTCACCACGATGCTCGCGCGTGGCGCGCAAACCCATCAAGCGCTCATGGTCGGGCATTTGACGGTGACGGATCCAGCGTTTGCACAACAGCTTGCCGCCGCAAAAAGCGTGCTCGGACATCACGCCGATCCGGCGACGGCAACGATGCAGGCTTACAACGCCATGTATTCGCTGCTGGATCAGCAGGCGCACTTGTGGGCGTTCGTGGATAATTTTTATCTGTTCGGCCTGCTCGCGCTCGGCGGCATCCCGCTGGTTTTCCTGTTCAAACGGATTCAAACCGTCAAGAAGCCGGCGGCGGCTGCACATTGAAATTTCACGCACCGCGCGTGAAGCTCACGCAATTTGGCGGACTTCATCTCATCAAAACCCAGCAAAAACCGCTTGGCATTGGCGATGCTAAAGAGTGAACTGTAAATATGAAAACTCGCCACACAACAAATCGAACCAGAGCAATGACTTTGATAGAAGTCATGGTGGTGATTTTTGTAATCGTTGTGCTGGCAGCAATGTTTCTGCCTGCGGATAATGGAAGCCGAAGAAAAGTCGTAGCTATGAGAATAAATTGCGTCAATAACCTGAAATATATCGGCCTCGCCTTCCGAGTTTGGGAAGGTGACAACGGCGACAGATATCCGATACAATTTGCCGTGACGAACAGTGATACGATGAAATTGATCAGCAATGGTAACTCTTATGTCTTGTGGCAGATGATGTCCAATGAACTTAGCACACCTATACTTTTGCACTGTCCGGCAGACACCGAACACGCCGAGGCAACCGGTTTTGCCACCGGCTTCAGTGACGCGAACATCAGCTATTTCTTTAATTTGGACGGCAGTGAAGCTTATCCGCAAATGATTCTCACTGGCGACGATAATCTGGCCGTCGACGGCGTCCGCTTTCCGCCCGGCATTTTGAATCTTTCAATGAACAGTTCCGTCACATGGACAAAGGAACGTCACAACGGCGCTGGCAACATCGGTATCGCCGACGGTTCGGTGCAACAAGTGACCAGCCGTGGTTTTAATTTCGCCCTGTCTAACAGCACTACCACCAACCAGTCCGCAATCCGCTTCGTGATTCCGTGAATTAAAAATAGCCGCGCAAAACCCAATTCTCTGCGGACATTGCCAGAGCTCTGGCAAATATCCTTTCAACTCGGAAACCACTCCATCCGCCGCCTATTTGCCATATCTTTACAAGATTGGTGCAACGGAGGTTTATCATGATTTCACAAATGCTTGGCAAGCTTGCTGCTGAACAGGGTTATGCAAAAGATAATCTGCCAGCCAAAAATGAGCCGCAGCACCCCGCTTCGATTCAAATGCAAGGTATGTTTTGCCAATTTCGGCGGCATTGAATGAGAGAGTTCTCAAGCCTCAAAACTCTGTCGCAAAATGACCAACAAGGCCAAATCACAACCATCGGTGCGCCTGCTCAAGGGTTATGGCACGGAAGGTTTTTTCGACGAGATGACCGAACAAGGCGACAAGGTGCGTCCGCATTACACCAGATTCCGCGAGATGTTCCAATCGCTCACGGCCAAAGAGTTCGACCTCAAACGCGAATCGGTTGATCTGGCGTTTCTGCGGCAGGGCATCACGTTCAACGTCTATGGCGATTCGGCGGGCATGGAGAAAATTTTTCCGTTCGATCTCCTGCCGCGCATCATTCCGGCGAAAGAATGGGAGCAACTCGAACGCGGTCTCATTCAGCGCATCACGGCGTTGAATTTATTTTTGCACGACATCTATCACGATCAGAAAATTTTGAAGGATGGCGTCATTCCGCCGTTTTATGTTCTTTCGGGAAAACATTTCCGCCGCGAGTTTGTGAACTTTAACGTGCCCAAGGACATTTACATCCACGTTTGCGGCACGGATTTGATTCGCGGCGCGGACGGTCAATATATGGTGCTGGAAGACAACGGACGTTGTCCGAGTGGCGTGAGCTACGTTTTAGAAAACCGCCGCGCGCTCAAGCGATCGTTTCCGCAGATGTTTGAAAGCATCGGCGTGCGGCCGGTGGAACATTACCCGCAGGAATTACTCAAAGCGCTCCAGCATCTCGCGCCCACCGGCGTGTCCGAGCCGACCGTCGTGCTGCTCACACCGGGCGCGTTCAACTCGGCTTACTTCGAGCACACTTATCTGGCACGGCAAATGGGCATCGAGATTGTCGAGGGCCGCGACCTCGTGGTGCGCGACGCGCGGGTGTTCATGCGCACGACGAAAGGACAGCAGCCGGTGCATGTCATTTACCGGCGCATTGACGATGATTTTCTCGACCCGACGGTTTTTCGACGCGACTCAATGCTCGGCGTGCCGGGCATCATTCACGCCTACCGCGCCAGAAATGTTTCGCTCGCCAATTCCGTCGGCACGGGCATCGCCGACGACAAGGTCATGTATTATTTCGTGCCGCGCATGATCAAATACTATCTTGATCAGGAACCGATTTTGCCGAACGTGCCGACGTATCTGGCGAACGAAGAGAACGACAAAAAATATATTCTCGATCATCTATCCGAACTCGTCGTGAAAGCGGCGAATGAATCCGGCGGTTACGGCATGTTGATGGGGCCGAAAGCGTCGAAGGCCGAGGTCGAAGCGTTCCGCAAAAAAATTGAAGCCGAGCCGCGCAATTACATTGCGCAGCCGATGATTTCACTCTCGCGTCATCCGACGCATGTGGGCGGCGGCAGTTTTGAAGGGCGGCACGTTGATTTGCGGCCTTACATCGTGTGTGGCGAAAAAACCACCGTTGTGCCGGGCGGTCTGACGCGCGTGGCATTGACCAAGGGTTCGCTCGTTGTCAATTCTTCACAAGGCGGCGGCAGCAAGGATACATGGGTGCTTTATGGAGATGAATAAATGTTAAGCCGGGTTGCCAACTCGCTCTACTGGATGTCGCGCTACATTGAGCGCGCCGAGAACATCGCGCGCATCGTGGACGTGAATCTGCAACTTCTGCTCGATCTTCGCAATCTTGACGAGGAGCGCCTGGCCAAATATTGGCTGCCCATTGTGCAAACCACTGGTGACGAAACTCAATTTTTCAAGCTGCACAAAAAAGCCACCGCGCAAAATGTCACTGAATTCTTGGTTTTCCAAACGGAGAATCCGAACTCCATCGTCTCCTCGATTTGCCAGGCGCGCGAAAACGCCCGCATGGTGCGCGACCAGATCACAGTTGAGCTTTGGGAAGAGTTGAACCGCCTCTACTGGTTTGTCCGCACACCGATTGCGCGGCAGGTTTGGAAGGAAAGCCCCAGCGAATTTTTCCAGCAGATCAAGGCCAGTTCGCTGCACCTCATCGGGCTGACCTATGCCACGCTCATTCACAACGAAGGCTGGTGGTTTGCACAGGCCGGCAAGTTCATCGAACGCGCGGACAAAACCTCGCGCATCTTGGATTTGCGTTACCAGACCCTGCCGGCAAAAGGCGTGCCGCAAACCGTCAGCGAAACCGATGCGCTCGAATGGTCGGCGATTTTGCGTTCGTGCAGCGCGTGGGACGCCTACAAAACCATCCACGGCGCGGAAGTCAGCCCGCGGCTCGTCGCGGAATTTCTTTTACTCAACGAGGATTTTCCACGTTCCGTCCATTTTTGCGTGGGCGAACTCAACAACGCCCTCCGTAAAATCTCCGGCGTGCCCGATGGAAAATTCTGCAACGACGCCGAAAAGCTTGCGGGTCGCTTCGTCGCGGAACTCCAGTTCAGCACAATTGGCGAAATTTTTGACGCCGGGCTGCACGGCTACCTCGATGTGCTGCAGGGCAAGCTCAACGACATTGGTGGGGCACTCTTCAACGCCTATATTTCCCAGAGCTTCAACAATCTCGAAGACGAGATCATGGTGCAACAGGAGGAGCAGCAGCAGCAGACGTCGAATTCGTCATTCAAAATTCCCAATTTTTAAATTTCAATGTCCATTCACATCGCGCTGCACCATAAGACACATTACAAATATGACCGGCTGGTCAATCTTGGACCGCAGGTCGTGCGGCTGCGTCCCGCGCCGCATTCGCGGACGCGGATTTTGAGCTACTCGCTGCGCATCACGCCGGAAACGCATTTCATCAACTGGATGCAAGACCCGCAGGCGAACTATTCGGCGCGGCTGGTCTTCGCGAAACCGACGCGTGAATTCTGCGTCGAAGTGGATTTGGTCGCGGAGATGTCGGTGCTGAATCCGTTTGATTTTTTCCTCGAACCGCAGGCGGAAAAATTTCCATTCGCCTACGACCCCGCGCTCGACTACGAACTCGCGCCGTTCCAGCGCAAGTGTTGGCTCACGCCCGCTTTCACGAAGTATCTGACGGCAGTGCGGCGCGATTTGCTGGGCGAAGTCAAACGCCGCACAAAAAAGGAGCGGCTGGAAATTCCTGAAGGCGAAAAACTGCGCACAAATGATTTTCTTGTCGCGATCAACCAGCGTTTGTGGAAGGACATCAAATATCTCGTCCGTCTCGAACCCGGCGTGCAGGTGCCGGAGGAAACTTTGGAAAAAGGCAGCGGTTCGTGCCGCGATTCGGCGTGGCTGTTGTGCCAGTTGTTCCGGCACTGCGGTCTCGCCGCGCGATTTGTCAGCGGTTATTTGATCCAGCTCAAGCCTGATGTGAAGGCGCTCGACGGTCCGAGCGGCACCGAAAAAGATTTCACGGACTTGCATGCGTGGACGGAAGTTTATCTGCCGGGCGGCGGTTGGATTGGTCTTGACCCAACTTCCGGTTTGCTTGCAGGTGAAAGCCACATTCCACTCGCCTGCACGCCTGATTCGTCCAGCGCCGCGCCCATTTCCGGCGCGGTGGATGAGTGTGAATGTGAATTCAGTTTTGAAATGAACGTGACGCGCATTTACGAATCGCCACGCGTCACGCTGCCTTACACCGACGAGCAGTGGAAAAAAATCGAAATACTCGGCCACGCGATTGACGTCGATCTAAAAAAAGGCGACGTGCGCCTCACGATGGGCGGCGAGCCGACGTTTGTTTCCGTGGACGATCCAGACGGCGCGGAATGGAATTTCACCGCCGTCTCGCATAAAAAAAGACTTCTCTCCGGCGAGCTCATCAAGCGTCTTCGCAAAAAATTCGCGCCTGGCTCGTTGCTGCATTACGGTCAGGGCAAATGGTATCCGGGCGAACCGCTGCCGCGTTGGGCGCTCGCCGCGTATTGGCGCAAGGATGGCGTGCCGATCTGGAAAGACGATTCGCTCATCGCGGACGAATCAAAAAATTACGGTCACGGCGCGAAAGACGCGAAAGAACTTTTGTCGCGTATCGCCAGCATGGTCGGTGGCGATCCGAAGCACTTGATTCCGGCTTACGAAGACGCGTTTTATTACACTTGGAAAGAACGCCGCTTCCCGACGAACGTCACGCCTGAAAAGAGCAACCTGAAAGACAAGCTGGAACGCGACCGCATCGCGCGCATTTTTCAGCAGGGACTCGGCTCGGTCGTCGGCTACGCACTGCCGATCAAGCGCGTTATCGGCGGCTGGATGTCCGGCGCGTGGTTTTTGCGCGACGATGACATGCTTTGGCTCATCCCCGGCGACTCGCCGATGGGCTTGCGCCTGCCGCTCGATTCCGTTCCGTGGGTCGCCGAAAAAGATTTTCCGTGGTTGCGACAACAAGACCCATCGAATCCAAAATTGCCGGAACTGCCGAAGGAATTTCCGCATCGCCAGCGTTTCGTCGGTCGCGCAGAAACGGCCACGCTGCCCGGTCAAGGTCGTGGCCAACGTGCGCAAAAACTCGGCGAGAAAATAAAGCCGTTGGAAGAATTGCCGCCGGACGAAAATCCGTTACGCCAGCCTGCGCCCGGCCAAAGCGCGTCGTGGATCATCCGTACCGCGTTGTGCGTCGAGCCGCGCGATGGACGACTGCACGTTTTCATGCCGCCGGTCGAGACGACGGAAGATTATTTGGATTTGGTCGCTGGCATCGAAACCGTCGCCACCGAAATGGGCGTGCCGGTCATCGTCGAGGGCGAGACGCCGCCGCGTGACCCGCGCCTGAACAAGCTCGCCGTGACGCCCGACCCCGGCGTTGTCGAGGTCAACATGCACCCGAGCAAAACCTGGGAGGAACTCGTTGAGCGCACGACGATTCTCTACGAGGAAGCACGGCAAACTCGGCTCGGCACGGAAAAATTCATGCTCGATGGCCGCCACACCGGTACGGGCGGCGGCAACCACATCATCATCGGCGGCGAAACGCCGCAGGACTCGCCGGCTTTGCGGCGGCCCGATTTGCTGCGCTCGTTGCTGACGTATTGGCAGAATCATCCGTCGTTGAGCTGGTTGTTCAGCGGTTTGTTCATCGGCCCGACTTCGCAAGCGCCGCGCATAGACGAGGCGCGCAACGATTCGCTTTACGAACTTGAAATCGCGTTCAAGGAAATGGACCGGCAGATCGGCACATTGGGACACACGCCGCCGTGGATGGTGGATCGGCTCTTCCGCAATTTACTGATTGATTCGAGTGGCAACACGCATCGCTCTGAATTTTCGATTGATAAACTTTACGCGCCCGAAAGCAGCAACGGTCGTCTCGGTCTCGTCGAGATGCGCGCGTTTGAAATGCCGCCGCACGCGCGCATGAGCCTCGCGCAGCATCTGGTCTTGCGCGGACTCGTCGCGAAGTTTTGGAACGAACCTTACAAAAACAATCTCGTGCGCTGGAGCACGGACATTCACGACCGCTGGATGCTGCCGCATTTTTGCGAAACGGATTTCCGCGATGTCGTCCACGATTTGCGCGACGCCGGTTATCCGTTCGAGTTCGACTGGTTCACGCCGCATTTTGAATTCCGCTTCCCGCGCATCGGCGATCTGGAGCAGCGCGATTTGCAGATTGAACTCCGCACCGCGCTCGAACCGTGGCACGTCCTCGGTGAGGAATCCGGCGGCGGTATGGTGCGTTACGTGGACAGCTCGCTCGAACGGCTGCAAGTCAAGGCGCGCGGACTCGTCGGCGACCGCTTCGCCATCACTTGCAACGGCCATCGCGTACCGTTGCATCCGACCGGCACGAACGGTGAGGGCGTCGCCGGCGTGCGTTATCGTGCGTGGCAGCCGCCGATTTGCCTGCAACCCACCATCGGTTCGCACGCACCGTTGCGCTTCAATCTTTACGACACATGGAATCAACGTTCGCTTGGCGGCTGTACTTATCACGTCGCGCATCCGGGCGGACGCGGTTACGACACGTTCCCCGTGAACAGTTACGAAGCCGAGGCGCGGCGGCTCTCAAGATTTTTCCGCCACGGCCATCAACAGGGAAAATTCACGCCGCCGCCGGAAATTCCAAACGGCGACTTTCCTTTCACATTGGATTTGCGCAATGTCTGACGTGAAGTTATGTCCAAAAAGAATTACTCCGAGCATGAGCGCGTTCCAATGCAGTATCTGATAATCAATGCTGCTCAAGATCCTACTTTTGAGCATAAACAAGCCCATGGCGGCGCAATCGTGGGATGCTGGATTAAGAACCAGACAAAGAAAAATGCTTACTTGATTGCGAAGGGGTGGATTGAAGATAACGGATGGGTTTCATTGTCTTTGGAAGATCAATATCCAGTTTCCGAAGACGACTACAAAGAGAAGATCAAGGGAAAAGAGTATTTTGAACAGGCTCTGATAGACGAGGAAGTATTTGTTTTTAATATTTTTCTGATACATGAGAAAAAATAGTTAGCCCAAATGAAATTCGATATTTTACATCGCACCCGCTACACCTACGTTTCGCCGGCGCGCGACAGTTTCAACGATGTGCGACTCGAGCCGTCCTCGATTTCCGAACAGACGGTTGAATCCTTTTTACTTCGCGTGCTACCCGCCGTGCGCTTGAGGCATTACACTGATTTTTATTCCAACTGGGTGCATCATTTTGAAATTCCAGAGCCGCACAATTCTTTGCTCATCGAAAGCCGGGTGCGGGTCGAGACCCATTGGCCTAAAGCACTCGCCGAAGATGCGAAACTTTATCCGATAGAAAAACTCGGCGATGCGCTGGATGCCGAGCGTTGTTTTGATTTTTTGCAAAGCAGCCGTTATGTCGAAATGGAAGCGGACGCGTGGCGACTGGCAATTGATGCGACGGAAAATGAAACCGATGTGTGGCAGGCCGTCCGCGCGCTGATGCATTTCGCGCACGGCTATCTGAAATACCTGCCGAATTCCACGCATGTTCACACGCACATGCGCGACGTCATCGTGCAGCGGAGCGGCGTCTGCCAGGACTACGCGCACTTTTTGATCGGCCTGTGCCGCAGTGTGAAAATTCCCGCGCGTTACGTCAGCGGTTATCTGGCGACGGAAACCGCCAACGCGACGCACGCGTGGGTGGAGGTTTTCATTCCCGGCCTCGGCTGGCGCGCTCTCGACCCGACGCACAATTGCCAGATCAACGAAGCCTACGTGAAGATCGGCCATGGACGCGATTACGCCGACGTGCCTCCCGTGACCGGCAATTATCACGGCACGCTCGAGCGTACGATGGTAGTTGAGGTGAAAATCAATCCTATTTGAAGATGGAACCAATGACTGTCCAATACCGTTTATTTGGCTTGGTTTGACCTAATTCCCAATTTTGAGAGTGACCAAGCTCAAGCCCAGTTTTGGAGCCAAAGCTGTCGAAGAAAACCTAGCTTCAGATTTTATTTCATTAGTGATTCCGCAAACAAATGGGTACTGTTTTGGAAGAGTGGCGAATCCACCCTTATGGCCTTGATCCCGGCTTGATCGAACATTGATTGGTTTGGCTGTTGCGAGTGGTATAATTCCCTCGGTGAATGCCTTTGGCCGTCGGATCTTGAAGCGACCGCGTTGTGTGAAGCGCGCTCCCTTGCGAGTGCGGTAGCCAGCATCGTTCAAAAGCCGCACGCCGGCTTTTTGAGGCGGTGCTTCAAAAAAACTTATACATGAGTTTACTGACGGGTGCCTCTTTGGGATGAAGTGTCAGCTTTTTTTCCACAGGCACGACGGAATGGCAAATGGAAGCACTGGTCAGCCAAGGCCGTGCTCTGATGCTGGATCCACTGCCGCAGGTTTTGGATTTGAATCTTGCGAGTTTAAACCGAACTGCTCCGCAATACGGCAACATCAATTCACCAGCGGAACAATTTGATTGACCTACTCGGTGATTTATTTTTTTAGTGAACTTCCACCAGTGTTGCCGGGCGAATCATCACCACTCACGGTTTCTTTCGCCACCCAATCAAGCCATTCGCTCAACACAATCAACGTCCACAACGCGCGCGCATGATCGGCCTGATGCCGGCAATGTTCGGACAGCAATTCCAAGGCAACCGGAGTGCGGACGCCGATTTGTTCCAGTCGCTGGTTGCTCAAAGTCGCTGTCGCCCATTCCCGAAGCGGTCCGCGCAGCCAGCGACCAATCGGCACGGACAGTCCGCGTTTGCGCCGATGCACAATGGATTTCGGCAGGTAACGCAGGGCGTAACGCTTCAAAAAAATCTTGGTAGAAAGATTCTGAACCCGGTCGGCAACTGGCAAACTGGCGGCAAAGGCCATGACCGTTTTATCCAGAAATGGCGCGCGCAATTCGAGGGCGGAACTCATGCTTGCACGATCGGCTTTGGTGAGCAGTCCCTCGGCGAGAAAATTTTTCAAGTCCCAGCGTTGCACCCGGTCCAACAATATTCCACTGGCTGAATCATTTTCCTTTGAAACGATGGGCGAAATTCCGAGACGCGTCAAAATTGGCGGCGTGATGTTGGACATCCACAATTCGTGCCGCGTCATGCCGCCCAGTTCCGCACCTTGAACGAAACGCTTGAGTAGATAGGAAACAGTCATTTTTTTCTCGCTGACAGGTATCGCTTCGATGACACGCCGGATGGCGGCGCGAACCCAAACGGGTAAATTGGCAAATCGTTCGGAGATTCCCGCGCCGATGTAAGTCGGGTAGCCACCGAAAAGTTCATCCGCACCTTCACCGACCAGTGCCATTGGCACATCTTGTGCGGCGCGGCGCGCCAGCAAAGCCGTCGGCAGCCACGCCGGATCGGCGAGTGGCTCGCCGCCGGTTTTAATCAACAGTGACAATGTGTTTGGCAAATCGTCGGGGCGAACCCAGACCGTCACCGGCTCGAGTTTGAGTGAAGTGGCAACGGTTTCGGCAAAGTTGCCTTCGTCGAACGATTCTTCCTGGAAGCGTAAGGTATAAGCCTTCAAGCGACGCTCGGGATACAACGACCGCGTAACCGTTGACACCAGTGATGAATCAAGTCCACCGCTCAAGAAAAGGCCGAAGTCAACATCCACATCAGTTTGCCGCCGGACAACCTCGCGGAAAATTTTATCAAACGCATCTAGCGACGGTTTTTGTTTGGCAGTCTCGACATTGTTCCAACGCCAGTAGGTCGAATGCCGGATACCGTGCGCGTCAATCTGGACGATGCCGCCAGGCGGAACTTTTTGGATACCCGCAAATGGCGAGGCCGGCGAGGCAAACAATCCGAAGCGAAGGTATCGTTGCAAGGCGGCGTGGTCGAACGTCACCGGCAGCTTGCCCTCGGAAACAAGGCTGGCGATCTCCGTGGCAAAAATAACATTGTCGGTGGTTTGCGTGAAGAACAAGGGGCGTTCGCCTACCCGATCGCGAATCAAAGTGAGCCGGCATTCGCGCGGATCCCAGACGGCGATGGCAAATGCGCCAATCAATTTTTCAGCGAACGCTTCGCCGAGTTCCAGATACATTCCGGGAATTACCGCCACGTCCGTGGCCTGCTGCGCTGGTCGGCCACGGTCGGCAAGCCAATGACGCAATTCTTTGTGGTTATCAATTTCCCCGTTGCAGACCGCGACCACGCCGCTGGCCGCGTCCATCATCGGCTGACGGCCGTCATTGCCGCCGCGAATCGCGAGGCGTGTCGCGCCCAGCACGGCGGGTTCGGAAACATTCAGGCCGACGTCATCGGGGCCGCGATGCGACAGCGCCTGCAACATCGCATTGACACGGAGCCGGACGGATTCCGGTTGCCGTTCACCAGAAATGTTTACGATGCCGCAAATCCCGCACATGCCAAAATTAAGGAGCCGGTAAAAGGACGCCGGCGTAAAGTGGTGTCAGTTGTTGGATATTTGTTTTCTGAATCCCCGCGATGGTTTCGAGTCTAATCCGGTTGTCTGTGCGGGCCACAAGATAAGCCGGATGATTTCGCCGGGCCAGCCAATGATCCAATTCCGCGACCGGCACCAGACTCGTCGGCCAGTTGGGTTCATTCTTCAGGCGAAACAGAATGTAGTTGCTTGTCAATTCGCCGCCATCCTTGGTAATCAAAGTCGCTGTGCGGTTTAGATAAAAGGGCAGTCCACCGGGAAAACATTCCAAAAAAGTCAGTTCGGTTTGGGGCGGCAACGGCGGAATTTGTTGCGCGAGTTGGCGGGCCGACTTGACGTTGAAAACCACTTCGATGGCACCGAGGTTCAGGATGAACAGCAAAAGTGGAAAAATGGCGAAGCCAGCAAAGCAGAGGCTGACATCACGGCGAAAACGCGCCAGCAAACCCAGCACCGCGAACACCGGCAGCAGAACAATCGGCGTGATGAAACGGCGCCCAAGCTCCTCGGCGTCCTCAACCGAAAGTCCCATCGGCGTGGCCAATGATTTCATGCGTGGCGACAGAAAAATTGCCACTGCTGCAACCACGAAACATAAGATTGCCAGCGTGATCGCGGCGCGGCACGCGATGCGTGCGGCTTTGCCGTCAGGGTTCGCCAATGCGCGCTCGAAAAATCGTGCCGCTAGAATTCCGCAGGCTACCGTCGCGCTCAAAATGTAGCCGGGCATTTTCGATTTCGAGAGCGAGAAGAAAATCACCACCACCACCGCCCAGACGAGGCACAGCCGGTCGGCGGGCGACTTGAACCATTTGCGTTTCCACGCCGTCACGCCGGCTTCCGGCAGCACAAAACTCCACGGCAAAAAAAGACCGGCGACAATCAATGCGTAAAAATAAAACGGCTGTGTGCGATGAAACTTCGTCGTCGTGAACCGCTGGAATGATTCTTCGATGATTCCGTAATAGGGGAAATCGGGATGTTGCAGCGAAAGCCCGATGAACCACGGTAGTGTCACACCAAAGAACACCAACAGGTTTAACGGCGCAAAAAATCGTTTCCACACGCCGCGCCGTCCTTCGACGCGATGGAACACGAACAGCACGAGGCCGGGAATGAGAAAGCCCACCGGGCCTTTCACCAGCGTCGCAAAACCCGCCGCCAGCGCACCAATCAGATACCAGTTGCGACGGGATTTGCCTTCACATTCTTCCGCGCGATAGCCCGCAAAAATCGCCGCCGACACAAAGGATGCCAGCGCGATGTCGAAGATCACCGTCCGCGAATTCACCAGATAAAGAGGCATTGTCGCGATGATAATGACCGCCAGAATCGCGCAGCGGGAGCCATGCACGCGCCGGCAAAAGCCATACGTCAGCGCCAGCAGCGCCAGCCCGAACACCGCCGAGGGAATGCGCGCCGCCGTTTCGTTGTCGCCAAACATCGCCAGCGAAAACGCGACCGCCTTGAAATAAAAAGCCGGTTTGTCCAGGTAGGTGATTCCGTTATAGCTGGGCGAAAGCCACGCGCCTGATTCTTTCATCTCACGTGCGACCTCGGCATTTCTGCCCTCGTCCGGCTGGAGCAGCGGCAGGCTTCCCAGCCGGAAAAAGAGGGCAAACCAGACAACGGCCAGAGCGAATAAAATCCATGCAGCTTCTGATTGCGGAACTAAAGATGAGCGACGTGCTTCGATGCGCGCATTTTGCCAACGCCGTCGTGCAACGCAAGCTCATCTGATTTTTTCAATGCGCGTTTCATCCGCCCAATTTTCTGCACGGCAGTGATGGGCGCTTCGGGCTTGATTGTGATTGGCAACGCGCTACGGTTGTTACGCTGGCGTTCATGAAAACCAATTCCGCAACAATTTTCTTAACAGCCGAATGGCGGTATCTGGCGATGCTTAATTATGAAGTTGAGCCGGCTATTCTCATGCCTTTTGTTCCGCATGGCACAGAATTGGATTTTTGGAGTGGCAGAACTTTTGTCAGCCTTGTTGGATTTCTATTTCAAAAGACGCGCGTTTGTGGAATTCCCATTCCGTTTCACCGAAATTTTGAAGAAATTAATTTACGATTTTACGTTCGTCGAAGAACGGACGATGGCTGGCGCAGAGGCGTGGTTTTCATCAAGGAATTAGTTCCGCGAACAGTAATCGCCTTCGTTGCCCGCAAATTTTACAACGAAAATTACGTTGCATTGCCAATGTCGCATCAGATTGAAAAGTCTGACGAAGAAATAAAATTCGCGTCGTATTTTTGGCGGTTCAATGGTCGCGAAAACTTTTTGAAAGTAGCCACTCGCGGTCAAGCACAACCAACGGTTGAAGGCTTATTGCAGGAATTCATAGCCGAACATTACTGGGGCTATTCGGCGCAACGCGACGGTTCAACGCTGGAATATCGCGTCGAGCATCCTCGCTGGCAAGTTTGGGGAGCACAGGCGGCGGAACTTCATTGCGATATTGCTAAATTATTCGGTGAAAAATTTCGCGATTCTTTGAACCGGTCACCGTCATCGGCTTTTCTCGCCGATGGCTCGGATGTAAAAGTGTATAAAGGGATCAAGTTATGAATAAAGCCAAATCCAATCCGACGGGCTGGATTCTTTATGACAATTCCTGCGGATCTTGCCGCCGTTGGATCCCATTTTTGTAAGATACACTGCGAAAAGAGGTTTTGAAATTGATCCGTTGCAAGCCGATTGGGTCAAACAAAAATTGCAATTGAACGAAAATGATCTATTGCAAGATTTGCGCTTGTTGCTTGCAAGTGGTAAGCAAGTTCAAGGCGCTGACGCTTACCGTTATGCGATGAAACGGATTTGGTGGGCGCATCCGGTTTATCTTTTTTCCGTCGCGCCGTTCGGCAGAAATATTTTAGACTGGAGCTACCGAAAATTTGCCGCGCATCGTTATCGGATTTCCCGCGCCTGCAAATGACCAGGCAAAACCGTCAATTGAATTCCGCAACACCGCTCGACAAAACTTTTCCCCCGCGCCATTCTGCGCGCATGGCATTTGAATCGGATTCGCCGCTCGACTCGCTCTGGAAGGAATACGCGCGGGCGTTTCAGGATTGGGACGACCTTACACTCGCTCGCTGGTTGGCACAAACGCTCGGCCAGCTTGAAGGCCGCGCGTGGCGGCTCTCGCATCCGCTCGTTGGCGCATACCGGCTCGCCGCGCAAATCGCGCACGAAAAACAAATCTGGTTCAAGCGGCTCATCACGCCACCCGCCGCCTACGCGGAATCGCCATGCTGCCGCGCACCGTTTTTGCCGCTGCTCACGCGCGACGTGAGCGAATCAGGCTTGATCTGCCAGCATTGCAGCGAAACGCTTGTGGCGTTCGATGAGATTCCCGCCGAGCTGCGCGCGGAAATCGAAACGTGGGCGCAACAATACGAACCCGTCCACGCCGTCGCCCATTGGGACGACCGTCAGCGCCGTCGCGCGGGAAATTACGACGCAGCTTACGAAAACGCGGCGGAGCAGGCGGAACAATTGCTCGCGCGCGCGGGCCGTGAACTCACGTCGAAACTTTTGAATTCCTATGCCGCCGTGATTTGGGAAGATCAGGACGAATGCCTCGAAGTAAGGCCGGAAGACGTGCCAGTGTGAACACATAATGAATCGTTGAATCGCGAATTGTTAAATCGGGAAAATCACACTAGGCTTGACCGATACAATGATTCAAGATTTAACGTGGCAACGATTTTATGAAGTGGATTTTCAAATGGCTGTTCCGGCTGTTCATTCTGGCCGTCGTGCTGGTCGTTATTTTTTTCCTGTCGTTCAATTCCATTTTGCGTGTGTTGGTGGAGCACAACATCCGCGCGACGACTCACATGGATGCGGAAATTGGCCGTTTCAAACTTGGGTTGGCAGAACCAACCCTCGAAATTAAAAATCTTAAAATCTACAATCCACCGAGTTTTGGCGGCACGCCGTTTCTGGACATCCCGGAAATCCACGTCGAATACGACCGGGACGCACTCGCCAAAGGTGAGATTCACGTCACGCTCATGCGTTTCAACCTCGGTGAACTCGACATTGTGAAAAATGAGAAAGGTCAGACGAACCTCTTTTCACTCGGCGTCACATTGCCGACGAAAAAAGACAAAAGCAAAAGCGCGGAAGATTTCGAAAACGAGACCGGCTTCGACTTCAAGAGCATTGACGTGCTGAACGTCTCAATCGGCATGGCGAAGTTCATTGACCTGAAAGACCAGCGCAACAACCGCGAGCAGACCATCGGCATCGAAAATTGCGTCATCAAAAATGTGAAGTCGCAGACCGACCTCGCAGGTTTGGCCGCGCTTGTCGCCTTGCGCGGTGGCGATTTTTTCACTTCGTTGGCTGGGCAGAAAGGTTCGGGCTTGGACATTTTGAAGCTGCTCGGACAATAAACTGCCCGCCATTTTCGTCTTTTTCCACAGGCGGATTTCGTTTTAACTTCGTTCGTGCATCGTGATTCAATCAAATCCGCCGCGCGCCTCGTCGTGAAACTCGGCACAGGCGTGCTGACCGACAACCGGAAACAAATTGATCCGACGCAGTTGGAGCAACTTGTCGCGCAGGTCGCCGCGTTGCGAAAATCGGGAAAAGAAATTGTGCTTGTGACGAGCGGCGCGGTTGGCGCAGGCATGGGCGCGCTTGGTTACGAAAAACGTCCGGGCGAACTCGCGGAACTTCAAGCCTGCGCCGCCGTCGGCCAGCCGCGGCTCATGGCAAATTATGCAGAACTTTTTGCGAAGCACGATTTGCAAGTCGCGCAGATTTTGCTCACGCACGAAGATTTGGAGCATCACGAGCGTCATCTCAACGCGCGTAACACGCTCGTTACGCTGCTCGGTCGCGGCGTCGTGCCCATCATCAATGAAAACGATGCCGTGTCGTTCACGGAAATCAAGTTCGGCGACAACGACAAATTGTCCGCGCTCGTCGCGTCTTTGCTGCCCGCCGACCTGCTCGTGATTCTCACGACCGTGGATGGAGTCATTGAAAATTTCAGCAAGGCCAATCCGAAAACGATTTCCGTCATCGAACAAATTGATTCGGCGATTGAAAAACTCGCGGGCGGAACAACCAGCGAAACCGCCGTCGGCGGCATGGCGTCGAAAGTTCAGGCCGCCAAAATCGTTGTGCGCTCCGGCATCCCGCTTGTCATCGCGTCGGGCAAAAAGAAAAATGTTCTCGCAAAAGTTCTAGCTGGCGAAAACGAAGGAACATTGTTCATCGCCCAGCCGAACAAATTGCAGGGACGCAAACGCTGGATTGCATTCTTCCATCATCCCAAAGGCGCGTTGTTCGTGGACGACGGCGCGAAAAGGGCGTTGCGCGAATCCGGCAAAAGTTTGTTGCCGCCGGGCGTCGCGCGTTGCGAAGGAAATTTCAGCACGGATGACGTGGTTCGCATTTGCGATTTGGACGGAACGGAATTCGCGCGCGGCATCGCTAGGTTCAACGCGGACGAAATTCGTGGTAAAAAACTCGCGCGCGTGGAACTCGTGCACCGGGATGATTTGGTGATTTTATGAACCGCCAAGGCACAAAGAATACCAGGTAAAATACTTAAATTGGTGAATTTGGTGTCTTGGTGGTTAATTCAAAATGAAAAAACGATCTGCAATAAACGATTTGCTCAAGGTCATGGCGAAACTGCGTTCGCCCAAAGGCTGTCCGTGGGATCGTGAGCAGACACACATGAGTTTGCGGCGTCATGCAATCGAGGAAGTTTATGAATTGATTGACGCCATCGAGGCGCGCGATGATCACGAAATAGCAGAGGAATTGGGTGATTTGCTGCTGCAAGTGGTTTTTCATTGCCAGTTGGCGCGTGAACGCGGCGCGTTCGATTTTGAAAAGGTCTCGCGGTATCTCGTGGACAAATTGATCCGCCGCCATCCGCACGTTTTTGCAAAAACCAAGGTCAAAAACGTGGACGAGGTCTGGGCGAACTGGGAAAAAATCAAACGCGCCGAAAAGCATGGAACCAAACACGCGCGCCATTCCGTACTCGACGGGATTCCGAAACATCTGCCGGCGCTGCTGCACGCGGAAAAGTTGGTGAAGAAGGCACGTAAGGCGAATTTGATCAAAAATAAATCGCCGCGTGGGGAAATTTTGCGCGCGCGTGTGGGCGAAAAATTATTTGCACTGGCGGAACTGACGCAAGCGCACGGCTGGTCGGCGGAGGAATTGCTGTCCGCCGAAATCAAAAAACGCGAGCGTGTTTTGCGCCACCGCGAAAAGGCTTGAGTTGACTTTCCGTTCCTATTTGACAGTTCGCGCGACACGCGCGACTGTGAGGTGTTGAATGATTAGGCACTGATGTTATGAAAACTTTAAGCTTGCCAAAACCACTGTTGGCCATGGTCGCCGTGACACTTGCGATTTTGACGGGGAACGCTGTCGCGCAGGATTCGACCATGTCCAACGTCACGCAACCTGCCGTCGCCAGCCAGTCTGCGCCGCCGCAATTGTCTTATGGTGTGCCGCAAATTTTGCAGCTCGCGCAGGCAAAAGTTGCCGACGACACTATTGTCGCTTACATCCAGAATTCCGGGACGATTTACGCGCTCGACGCATCGCAAATCGTTTATTTGAAGCAACAGGGAGTTTCTGACCGGGTCGTCACCACCATGCTGAACCAGCGCAAGAACGCCATGGCATCCACTGCGCAAACCGCGCCGCCGCAAAATTATTCTTCCGATGCCAGCAGCGCCCAAACTTCCACTGCCGTTGCACAACCGACGGTGACTTATGTTCAAACCGTTCCGACCTCGAGTGTTTATGTGATTCCCAATACCCAAGCTTACAACTATAACGCCTACTATTATCAGCCATATTATTATCCGTATTATGCGTGGTCTTATCCGGCGGTGTCGCTTTCATTTGGATTTGGCGGTCGTTGGGGTGGCGGCGGTTATTATCATGGTCGCGGCTGGCATCGCTAAATACATAATCTGGCGGGTATAATGCCACACGCTGATGTTGTTGGTTCTTATAGGCGTTTGATTTTGGTTTGCCGGAACAGACGCCGCTGCGCATTTTTGTCCTAGCCACGCAGATTTCGATTAAATCAGGCGTTGACACTTCAGCGGAACTCTGTTTTCATCTCCGACCCTTTGCGGGAAAATTTATGTATGCAGTTTTAGAAACAGGTAGCAAACAGTATCGCGTCGTCGCGGGCGACAAACTCGAAATCGAACGTCTTGAGGTCGAGGCAGGCAAGCCGGTCACGTTTGACCGCGTGCTGCTCGTCAACAACGGCGGCAAGCTCGCTGTCGGCGTGCCCACCGTCACCGGCGCGACCGTCGTGGCGGATGTCGTGGAACACAAGCGCGGCGAGAAGAAACTGACGTTCAAGATGAAACGCCGCAAGGGTTATCACAAGACCATCGGCCATCGTCAGGAATTGACGGTGGTTAAAATTACCGCAATCAACGCTTAAAATTTTATGGCACATAAAAAAGGTCAAGGTAGTGTCCGCAATGGACGCGACAGCGTCAGCAAACGGCTTGGCGTGAAGGAATTTGGCGGCACGGCTGTCAGTGCGGGCAGCATCATCGTGCGCCAGCGCGGCAGCAAATTTATTGCGGGCAAGAATGTGGGCACGGGCCGCGATTGGACGCTCTTTGCGCTGGTGGACGGCAACGTGAAGTTCGACCAGAACAGCCGTCGCGTGAACGTTGTGGCGGAAGCCGCCGCCGCGAAGAATTAAATTTCAGAAACAAAATTTCACGGCGAGGTCACTGGCCTCGCCTTTTTTGTTTTCAGGACTGCCCCCACTTACTCTATTGGCGGCTCATCATATGCAGAAAGGTCAAGAGAGGTTGGCCAGTGTCCAATCAAAATTTCCTTCGTGAAAGGACCTTCAAGACAAAACGGAAGCGTTGGGTCTGAAGTTTTGGTGACTACATAATGGTATGCATTGACCCACCACTCGCCTCGGTGAAATTTCGGGCGACATTCGTAAATGATTACATCCACGCCGCGAATTGCTTCTCTGTCATTAAGGATTTTGGTTGCGCTGGCGTCTCCGCTTTGGAAAGCGCCAAGCAGGTCTGCTTTCCTTTGAATGCCTGGAGTTGCCTGAATGGTATTTAAGCCGATTTCGTCTTTGCGCCATTGTGATGATTTTGCGAGCAAATCATATTGCTCTTGCTTTGTTAGTCACACGCCGATTTTGCCAAACTTTAATGAGATTTGAAAAACAAAAAACGGCCTCCGTTTAAAAAAGAACATTCGGAAATTTTCTTCGCGCCTTTTGTAAATTTTTGCGGCAAAATAGCTTTGTGTTCATAGACGAAATAAAAATTTACGCGCAGGCGGGGCACGGCGGCAAAGGCTGCGTCGCGTTCCATCGCGAGGCTTACATCACCAAGGGCGGGCCGAGCGGCGGCAACGGCGGACGGGGCGGCAGCGTGATTTTGCAGGCCGACCACGACCTGAACAATCTCATCGGCCAGTATTACGTCCCGCGCCTCATCGCGCCGGGCGGCGAGGCGGGCATGGGCAAGGGTATGGACGGTCACGCCGGAAAAGATCTCATCGTCAAAGTTCCCTGTGGCACGCTCGTGTGGCGAATCCCCGCGCCTTTGATGGCGGAAAAAATTTCTGAAGAAGACGAGGACGACGAGGCGGAGGATGCGCCGGGCAAAACCCCGATGTTCAGCACGAGCATGAGCCAGCGCCCGTTGTTGCGCCGGGCGGTCAGCGGACGCGCGATGGAAATTGATTTGTCGAAGGACGACGCAGGCGATGAAAAACATCCGGTCATTTCACCCAAAGGCGAGCTCGCCGCCGACCTCACGCAGCATGAGGAGCAATTTGTTTTGTGCAAAGGCGGTCGCGGCGGATTGGGCAATCGCAATTTCGCCACCGCCGCGCGCCAGACGCCGCGTTTCGCGCAGCCGGGTGAGCCGGGCCAGGAAGGCGATTTTCTTCTTGAACTGCGCATCGTCGCGGAAGTCGGGTTGGTCGGTTATCCCAACGCGGGCAAGTCCACCTTACTCACGGCCATTTCCCGCGCGCGCCCGAAAGTCGCGCCGTATCCGTTCACCACGCTGCATCCGCAAATCGGCATCGTCGAATACGCCGACTGGCAACGGCTCACGGTCTGCGACGTGCCGGGACTGATCGAAGGCGCGCACAAAAACGTCGGCCTCGGCCACAAATTTCTGCGCCACATCCAGCGCTGCAAAATCCTCGTGCTCCTGCTCGATATGGCCGGCACGGACAACCGCAAGCCGTGGGACGATTACAAACAATTGTTGAGCGAACTGGAACTTTACGATCCCGCGCTGCTCGAAAAGCCGCGCCTCGTCGTCGCGAACAAAATGGACGAAGCCGTCGCCAAAAAAAACCTGAAGGAATTCAAAAAGAAGATCAAAAAAGTTTCGCCGCTGCCGATCTCCGCCGCGTTTGATCAAGGCATGGAAAAATTCAGGGAAACGATCCGCAAATCGGTGGAAGAAGCATCGAATGAGTAGCTGCCGACGTGAGTCGGCTCAGAGTTGGTCTTTTACCTTGACCTTGGGGTGTTAGGTCGCACAGTCTATAAAATAAACAACCCAACGTACTATGAAATTTAGTAACGGCACAGAGTTTCGCTTCGGCAGACCGAAGTATTCAAAAGCAATGGTACGACTTTTGGGAGTCGGTGGTGTGTTCTGTATTCTTTCTTGGTTTATCGGAGCACCAGCAAAAGACTGGCTTAAAGGGATTGGTAATCTCGCGGTTGCTGCCGGGCTTGTAGTTTTTCTATCAGGCACGATTGCTGAGCGCAAAGAGTGGCAGGCAAAAGCAAAAGACTGAAACGAAATGATGCCGGGAATTAGAGCGGACTGACGTCCGCTGCTACGGTTCAATTTCCAAAAACCGCATCACGGTGTCGCCGTGTTTAAGCATTTTCACTTCCGTCCAAGGCGCGACGATTTCCAGCGTGTCGCGTTTCGTATGACCGAGAATAAATCGTCCGCCGGACGCGAGCAGCTTCGGCAGATCTATATCGTCGAGCAATTGCTGCGCGAATGAAGTCGAGCGACGATTCACATTTTTTTCTCCGTAAGGCGGGTCGGCAAGAATCAGATCAAATTGTTCGCCATTCGCTGCGAGTTGCGCCAGCGCGATGAAAACGTCCTGCGTTCGCACTTGAAAATCTGCATTCGGAATCGCCGCCGTATTTTGTTGAATAAACGCTGCGTGCTTCTGCGATTTTTCGACGCACAACGCCGACGCCGCGCCGCGACTTAAACATTCCAGACTCAACGCGCCGCTGCCGGCGAATAGTTCCAAAACTTTCGCGCCTTCGACGCGCACGCCGAGCGAATTGAAAACCGCCTGTTTGACCAAGTCAGGCGTCGGGCGAACGTCGAGTCCTTTCGGGACTTTGAGAATCCGCCGAGCCGCGTTGCCGCCGGTGATGCGCATAGGGTGGGTTGGATCATTACACCATCAAACCGTTGCAACGGGGGGACGATGTAACAATGCAACGATTCAACCATTCACGTTTATTTGAAAATTTCAGCGAAGAAAGTTTTCATCACCTCCCACGAACGCTTGTCGGCTTTTTCATTATATTTCGCGCCGGGATTGCTGAAGCCGGGGTCGGGCTGCGTGAAAGCGTGAACCGCGCCGCCGTAGAAAACAATCTGCCAGTCCACTTTTGAATCGCGCATTTCACTTTCAAACGCGGTCAAATCATCCGGCTTTTGAAATGGATCGTCCGCACCTGCCAGCGCGAGAACTTTACATTTGATGTTCTTGCCGTCAGCCGGAGTCGGCGAATCCAGACCGCCATGGAAACTGACGACGCCATTCAATTCTGCGCCACTGCGCGCGAGTTCAATCACCGTCGTGCCGCCAAAACAATAGCCGATGGCGGCGATGCGCTGTGGATCAACGAACATGCTGGCTTGCAGCTGGGCGAGGGCGGCATTGACACGCGCCCGTAAAAGTTGCCGGTCGTTTTTATATTTGCCCGCCTGCGCGCCGGCTTCCTGAACGTTTTTCGGGCGATTATCCTTGCCGTAAATGTCGGCACAGAAGGCAACGTAGCCGAGTTGCGCGAGCATTTTGGCGCGATGCTTCTCATAATCGGTCAGGCCAAGCCATTGATGCACGACGAGGACGCCGGGTCGCGTGCCTTTGATGGCATCGTCATACGCAAGATAGCCTTCGAGCGTTGTGTCGCCCTGTTTGTATTCGACGGTTTCGGTGTGAATGGCCGCGCGGGATGTGAGAACGGTTGTCATAAGCAAAAGAGTTGGGATCAAATTTTTCATAGCAACAAACACATAAACCGTTGCGTGGAAAAATACCAGCGTGTTTATGTCGTGCGGAGGTTTGAAACCACCAGAACAGGTGGCGCGAAGGAATTTCATAAAAGAAACGATTTCATCGCTAATCCTAAACTTTATGTTTTCGCATCATTGTGGTTAAAATTCCGCGCGTGCAAAAATGAAAGTCATATTCGAAATTTCAAAGCTGCGGATTCAACGCAACGGAACAGTGATTCTCGACGGTGTGAACTGGCGCGTGGAGCGCGGACAACATTGGGCGGTTCTCGGCGCGAACGGTTCGGGAAAAACTTCCTTATTGAGCGCGCTGACGGGCTATCTGATGCCGACGGCAGGGGAAATTTTCCTGCTCGGACAAATTTATGGACAAGCCGACTGGCGCGAGTTGCGGAAGAAAATCGGCATTGTCAGTTCGTCCGTGCGGCAGATGATGGCGGACGACGAACCGGCACTGGAAACCGTGGCGAGCGGTAAATATGCGATGATTGATTTCTGGGGTCGCGTGACGCGAATCGAAAAGACGCAAGCCGTGAAATTACTGCGGCAAGTCGAGTGCGAATATCTGGCCGGGCGTCCGTGGCGGGTGTTGTCGCAAGGCGAGCGGCAGCGTGTTTTGATCGGTCGCGCGCTGATGGCGAAGCCGCGCGTTTTAATTTTGGACGAGCCTTGTGCCGGGCTTGATCCGGCGGCGCGCGAACATTTTCTGCAATTTATCCAGCGGCTCGGCGCGCAGAAAAATTCTCCGACTCTGGTTTTGGTGACGCATCACGTCGAGGAAATCATGCCAGTGTTTTCGCGCGTGCTGATATTGAAAAGCGGTCGCGTGCTGGCGGCGGGGGAAAAGCCCGACGTGCTGAATTCAAAAAATCTTTCCGATGCGTTTGAGGCGCGGATGCGATTGCAACGAACAGGGAGTCGTTACGCCTTGGCCGTCACGGCGAAATCGCGCACGATAATGTAAGCGGAAACGCAAATCAGACAGGCAGCAGCTTGATTTGCTCGTTCTCCTTCGCAGCGGTTTCGCCGAGGGTTTGTGTCTGTTTGCGGCGGCGCTCGATAATATACTTGTCCAGCAACGGATCGTAGGCGACGGGATAATTGCCATCGTAACAGGCCATGCAGAAATTTTCTTTCGGCTGGCCGGTGGCGGCGACCATGCCGGTTTGCGAAAGATAGTGCAGCGAGTCGGCGTTCAGATATTTACGGATCTCGTCTACGGTGTTGTTCGCGGCCATGAGCTTGCTGCGGTCGGGAAAATCAATTCCATAAACGCACGGGTTCCTGTGTGGCGGGCAACTGACGGCAACGTGAACTTCCCTGGCACCGGCATCTTTCAGCGTCTTCACACGCGCTTTGCAGGTGGTGCCGCGCACGATGGAATCGTCCACGATGACGACGCGTTTGTCTTTCACGAGCGACTCGATCAGGTTGAGCTTCACGCGGACGTTGAAATCGCGGATAAGTTGCGTGGGTTGCAGGAAACTGCGTCCGACGTAATGATTGCGTATGAACGCCATTTCGTAGGGAATGCGGGATTGCTCGGAGTAGCCCATCGCGGCGCAGACGCCGCTGTCCGGCACGGGAATGATGAGGTCGGCTTTGATGTTGTGCTCGCGGGCAAGCTGGCGGCCCATTTCCTTGCGGACTTCATAAACGCTGTGGCCGTTGAGAACGCTGTCGGGCCGGGCAAAATAAACGTATTCAAAAATGCAGAACGCGCGTTTCTGGTGTGTGGGAAAAGCGGGAATGCTGGTGAGGCCGCCTTCATTGATGATGACGATTTCGCCCGGCTCCACGTCGCGGATGAATTTGGCGTGGATCAGATCAAACGCAGTGGTTTCGCTGGAAAGCACATGCGCGCCATTGGCCGTGCGGCCGATGGAAAGCGGGCGGAAACCGTGCGGGTCGCGCGCGCCGATGAGTTCGCGCTCGGTCATGATGACCAACGAAAAAGCGCCTTCGATGCGGCGAAGCGTCTGTACCAGCGAATTCGGCATCCCGCCCATCTGCGGTTGGGCGAGCATCATGATGATGATCTCGCTGTCCACGGTGGTCTGAAAAACCAGGCCGCGACTTTCGAGCTCGTCGCGGAGTGCGGCGGCGTTCGTCAAGTTTCCGTTGTGGGCAACGGCGATCTGGCCGCGCGCGCAATCCACCGTGAGCGGCTGCGCGTTGCGGAGATTCGAAGTGCCGGTCGTCGAGTAGCGCGTGTGGCCGATGGCCGTGTTGCCGACGAGGTCGTGCAGGATTTTCGGGTCATTGAAAATCTGCGGGACGAGTCCCATGCCGTGATGCTTTAAAAATTTTCCTTCGTGGCAGGTGACAATACCCGCGCTTTCCTGCCCGCGATGCTGGAGCGCGTAAAGTCCGTAGTAGGTCAGTTCGGCGGCGTTCGGATGACCAAAAATGCCGAAGACTCCGCAATAATGTTTGGGATAATGTGATTGAGCTTGCATCGCGCGCGTCGCTGAATTTTTGCAGACGCGGACGGAGTGCGCAAGTCAGAAGCAGATTTGGCGTTGTCCTAATTTGAATTTTCATTTCGGATTAAAGAATTTGTAAATGAAAAATACAGCACCACCAATTAGGATTAATACGAAATCAACCCAAGAGAAATTCCCATTATATGCGCCCCCTAGATAGGCAAGCATTTTCATTTCTTTTCCTTTGAATCAGCCACAACCATCGCATTCAAATGTGGCTTCAATTTTCCCGCCAATTCTTCCGGCAGGCGTTTTGGTTTTTCGTCAACGCCGGTGCAGACGTGGAACGTTTCCGCTTCGAGAATCAGTTTTCCATTTTGATTCAAAATGCGATGACCGAAATTCAGGCGCACTTTTTCAATGGCCGTCACCCAGACTTCAATCGCCAGCAAATCGTCGTAGCGCGCGGGAAACCGGTAATTCAGCCGCGCCTCAATGACGGGAAAAATCAGGTCGTTTTCCTGCAAGCGCAAAACCGTGGAGCCGAACGAACGGATGAATTCACCGCGCGCGGCTTCGAGCAAATCAAGGTAGCGCGAGTGATAAACGTGGTTGCCGACAGTGCATTCGGCGTAAGAGACGCGGTGTTTGTGGCAAAACGAACTGGCCATGAGGCGAGATTAGCGTTCAAAGTTTGGCGTTCAAAGTTCAAAGTTATCAGGGACGGATTAAAATCCATTTGCACGAATGGATTTTGCGGTTATGTTGCAATGTCAACCGGCGGCGGTTCGTACGCCTTGCCTCAGTATATTTTTTGGGATAACCTTTTAATCATGGCCGTAACCAAAGTCAGTTCCACGGTGCATTTTGTCGCACGCGGCTCGGCGGTGAGCAGCCGCAACGGCTCCGCGAGCGGGCGCTGGGTGCCGAACACGGACGTTTATTCCACCGACACCGGGCTGGTCATCAAGGTGGAATTGCCCGGCATGAAAAGCGAAAATCTCGAAATCACCGTTGAGGGCAACCGCCTGCGCATCGCGGGCAACCGTCCCGACTGCTGCCGTGCGCCGAATTGCAGTTTTCTCGTGATGGAAATCAATTACGGACCGTTTGAGAGCGTGCTGGAACTGCCGCCGGGTTTTGATTTGGGACAGGCCAAGGCGATTTATGTGAATGGATTTCTGCGGGTGGACGTGCCGCCGGCGCTCGAGTCGCAATCCAAGCCAACCAAAGTTCCGATTGCCGAGGGGAATTAACGGCGCGTGAATCTTTTCGCCGCGCGCTGCATCTAATTGACAGAACAACGACGATGACATCGCCGGAAACAGAATTTGTCAGCATCAGCGACGCCGCCGAAAAGGCGGAAGCGCCGCCGCGCATTTCCTCGCGTTCGCTGCCGGACAGCGTGCCCATCCTCGGGCTGTCGGACATTGTGATTTTCCCCGGTGCTGTCGTGCCCTTGCTCATTGAAACCGGGCCGAGCCTCAAGCTGATTGAAGACATCGTGGCGGGCGACCGTTTGTTCGGTGCCATGCTGCAACGCAAGGCCGAAATCGCCGAGCCGTCGCCCGTAGATTTGTATGAAGTCGGCTGCGTTTCGCGCCTGTCGAAAATGGTGAAGTTTCCCGACGGCACCGTGCGCGTGCTCGTCGAAGGCTTGTGGCGCATCCGTGCAAAAAAATTCTCGCCGCCCGCGCCGTATCTGCGCGCGAGTTATGATTTGCTGCGCGACGAAACCGAAGACTCGGTCGAATTGCAGGCCATGCTCCGCAACGCGCACAAGCAATTCGAGGAAATCGCAAAAATGTCCACGGCATTGACTGATCAGGTCAAAATCGCCGCGCTGAATACTGAGCATCCCGGCCATTTCGCGGATTTGATCGCGGCCAATTTGAATCTTTCGTTGGAAGACCGGCAGAAATTACTCGAAACGATTTCCGTCCGCGAACGACTTCAAAAACTTCTGCCGCTGCTCAACCGCGAACAGGAAGTTTTGACGTTAAGTTCAAAAATCCAGAGTGATGTCGCCTCGAACATCGCCAAAACGCAGCGCGATTTTTTCCTGCGAGAACAGATGCGCGCGATCCAGCGCGAACTCGGCGAAGGCGAAGCCAGTGTGGGCGAAGCCAAATCGCTCCGCGAAAAAGTCGAGCAGGCCGTTTTGCCCGATGAAGTTCGCAAGATCGCGCAGCAGGAATTGGAACGCCTTGCGCAAATGCCGCCCGCCGCCGCCGAATATACCGTCGCGCGCAATTATCTCGACTGGATTTTGAACCTGCCGTGGGAAAAATCCACCGAGGACAAGCTGGATTTAAGGGCGGCGGAAAAGGTCTTGAACGAGCAGCATTTCGGCCTGCCGAAAATCAAAGATCGACTGCTCGAATTTCTGGCCGTCCTGAAACGCCGCAGACAGATCAAAGGTCCGATACTTTGCCTCGTCGGCCCACCCGGCGTCGGCAAGACATCGCTGGGCAAAAGCCTGGCCGACGCGCTCGGTCGAAAATTCGCGCGGATTTCATTGGGCGGAATGCGCGACGAAGCGGAGATACGCGGACACCGGCGCACATACGTCGGCGCGATGCCCGGGCGCATCATTCAAACACTGCGCCGCGTCGAAAGCCGCAATCCCGTGATTTTGCTGGACGAACTCGACAAAGTCGGCGCGGATTTTCGCGGCGACCCGGCGTCGGCATTGCTGGAAGTGCTCGATCCTGCGCAGAACAACACGTTCACCGACCATTATCTTGATCTGCCGTTTGATTTATCGCGCGTGCTTTTCATCGCGACGGCCAACTGGCTGGAGCCGATTCATCCCGCGCTCCGCGACCGGCTCGAAGTCATCGAATTGCCGAGCTACACCGAGTCGGAAAAATTGCAGATCGCCAAACGCTATCTTGTACCGCGGCAGATCGAGGAACACGGCCTGACGCGGCGGGACCTGAGATTTTCCGATGCCGCGCTCCGCAAGCTCATCCGCGAATACACACGCGAAGCCGGTGTGCGCCAGCTCGAACGTGAAATCGCCGCGCTTTCGCGCAAGGCCGCGCGCAAAATTATTTCTAAAAACGGCGCGGCCACGACCGTGAACCTCGACGCGAAAGAAGTGGAAGGTTATCTCGGTCACGCGCCGTTCATCGCCGAGACGGCGGAAAAAATTACCGAATACGGCATCGCCACCGGCCTTGCGTGGACGCCGGTCGGCGGCGAAATTTTGTTCATAGAGGCGACGCGGATGCGCGGACGCGGCGGCCTGCTTTTGACCGGCTCGCTCGGTGATGTGATGAAGGAAAGCGCGCAGACGGCAGTGAGTTACTTGCGCAGTCAGGCCAAAAAACTCGACGTGGATCTGACCGATCACGGGAAATTTGACGTGCACATCCACGTTCCGGCGGGGGCGACGCCGAAGGACGGACCTAGCGCGGGCGTGACGCTGGTAGTCGCGCTGGCGTCGCTGCTCACGAAGCGGCGCGTGCGTTCGGACACGGCGATGACGGGCGAAATCAGCCTGCGCGGGCGCGTGCTGCGCGTGGGCGGCATCAAGGAAAAAGTTCTGGCCGCGTCGCGCTTCGGCGTGAAGCAGGTGATTTTGCCGGAAGGAAACAAAGCCGACTGGCTGGATGTTCCGGCGGAAGTGCGCGGAAAATTGAAGGTCCATTTCGTCCGGCAAATTTCCGAGGCCATCCAACTTGCGCTGGAAGTGAAATGAAATTCATTTTACCGTTCCTGGCCGCGATGATTTTGCTGGTTAACGTTGGCGCGACGGCGGAAACGACGAACGGCTGGTCCGACGCGGAAATTCAAGGCCATCAACTTGCCCAGAAAATTTTGGAACAACAGCCAACGGAAAATTTCACGAACTCGGGCGTTTTGCAAATTCGTTTTCCGAATGGAACGGCGACTAGTTTCCCAGTGAGATTTGAAACCGTTATTGGCGCAACTAACTGGCAAACAATTTACACTGTCAGCTTTGTTCATTATGACAACAGCAACAATTTTGGTTGGAAAGGAGAAATAATTACGATTACTCATGCGAGTGATCAGCCAAATCAATATAAGAACACATACGCTTTTTCCTATGGAGACAAGCTTAAAGGACACATTATGACTGAAGGTCCGGTTGGATCTCAAACGCGGATTTTATCTGATAAAGAAATAATTGCTCCATTCGCCAATTCAGATTTCTGGATTGCCGATTTAGGCTTGGAATTTTTCCATTGGCCGGAGCAGAAGGTTTTGAAAAAAGAAGTCCGCCGCAGTTGCGGCTGCACGGTATTGGAAAGCACGAACCCAAAGCCAACCACCAACGGCTATTCACGCGTGGTTTCGTGGATTGACAACGAAACGCTGGGCATCGTCGAAGCCTACGCCTACGACGCGAGCGGCAAAAAGCTCAAGGATTTTTACCCGAAAGACATCAAAAAGGTGAACGGGCAGTGGCAGGTTCAAACTTTGGTGATGGAAGACGTCCAGACCGGCTCGCGCACGCGGCTGGAATTCGATATGAACAAGAAGTGAATTGATTGGGAATAAGTCGGCAGGCAGGGCACTTGACATCACTGCGCCGGCATTTCAGGCTTTTATCGTTTTTATGAACACGCTGTTTCGACTGGTTTTTTTGATGATTTGTGCCGGCACTGTTTTGGGCGCGCAGACTTTCGCCGCCGAAACAAATTCAATGTCCCAGCCGCCAGTGTCGGACACGGCGACTCAAAGCGTGGTGAACGGTTATCTGCAAATCCAGGCGCAGCTACATGACACGCAGATCGCCATCGAGGACAGCCGCCGCGAAGCCGCCGCCGAATTCAAACGCAACGCAGACGCGCTGACGGTGCGCATCCAGACGCTCGAAGACAACCTCGCCACGCAGCGTGCCAACGACATGGAGATGGCGCAAAAAAATCAGCAAGTCACACTCATGCTGGCGATCGCCTTTGGACTGATTGTGGTGGCGGCGGTGCTGTTCATGGCCTATCTGCAATGGCGCGCGGTGGCGCGGCTGGTGGAATTGTCCGCGCTGCGACCGCAGGAATTTTCCCCGGGCAATAACGTCGCGCCGGTGCTGGTGTCCAATGCCGCAGTCGAGCAGTCGAATGCGCGGTTGTCCGGGGCGGTTGAAATGTTGCAAAAGCGGATTTTGGAACTTGAACAGAGCGCGCGGGCATCGCTGGTGGAAAGAATTCCGACCACCGCCAACGGATCGCACAAAAGTTCAGATTCAAGCGGAAGCCCGAGTCCCAGCGACCGCGCCGAATGCGTTGCCAATCTGCTCGCGGAGGGACAGGAGTTGCTTGATGCGCAAGAGCCAGAAAAGGCGCTGGAATGTTTTGAAGTGGCACTGGGGCTGGAGCCGGAACATGCCGAGGCGCTGGTTAAAAAAGGCGGCGCGCTGGAAAAACTGGGACGGACGGACGAGGCCGTGACCTGCTACGACCGCGCGATTGCGGCGGACGAAACACTGACCATTGCGCATCTTCACAAGGGTGGTTTGTTCAACCGGCTGGCGCGTTACGACGAAGCGTTGCAATGCTACGAGCAGGCGTTGCGGACGCAGGAAAAGAAAATGCCGGGCGAAAAAATCGCGACATAATTTCAGTTGAAATCCACGCGGCTGCGGGCGCGTTCGGCTTCGAGCTGGCGGCGGGTCATCTCAATTTTCAATTTCAACAGTTCGCGATTTTCCTCATTACGCTCGGCGAGGTCATTTTCCAATTCATGAATCCGCTCTTCGTAAGAACGCAGCCGATCCTGCATCGGCGCTTTTAATTCATCAAGCCGATGGACGAGTTCTGAAATTTCGAGGGCGGCATTTTGCTGGGCTTTGAGCAATTCGCTGCGCTGTGCCGCCAGACCTTGCACGACGGCTTCCTTCAAAGATTCGGCGAGTTGCGGCGCGAGGCTGGCCTTGAGCGCGGCCTGCGCCTGTTCGGCGCGCACCTCGGCCGCAAGCGCCCGCCGCCGCCATTCATCATCAGCGGCGTTGACAGTGGGAACAGAGACAACACCGGGGCTACTATAAACGCTGGGAACCTTAAATACGCCGGGCACGTTGATGACGATGGGAGCCCTGGCAACGGTGGGGTTGTTGACAGCGGGAGAAACCGGAGATTGTCCCGCCAGCTTCTGCGCGAGGAACAGGTTGGCGGCGGGTGTGCCGTCCACGCGACAGACGGGACATTTGACGATGGTCGGCATCTGGTTGTTCACGGGCAGCACATCGAAGGCATACTTCTGGTTGCATTGATGGCAGACAATCTTGACGTAAATCAACGGGTTCAGGTTCGCCATAAAAATGATTTTTGTTCAGCGAGCATCCGGCCACCCGACCACAGGGTTGCGTGCCACGCGACCACCTCACCAAATTTTTTGCGGTCGTCGCCGGCGAGCGTGAACGAAGTCCAGTGGCGGAAGAAATGCGGCGCGACCCCTTGTTCAAGCGTGGTCAGGCGTGGCAGGTTGTCCGGGCCGACGCCGCGCAATTCCAGACGTAATATCAATTTCGCGTCTTTGGCGTTTGACGCGCGCCACAAAACGTCAAAGCGGATGACGGAAACGTCGTTCGTATGCGTTCGCAAAAAAAATTGATAGGCGTCGCGGTCGAACAGGCTCGGCGAGATGGCGTCGCGGCCTTTCAGGTCGAGAAACAGCGGCAACATTTTGATGATGTGGCCGGTGGCGGCATCGGATGCGGACGCCGCTGAAAGCGAGCCGAGCAGGAGCAGAGTCATCAAGAGCCGACGCATGGGGAAACGATAACTTTCAGCGCGGCGAATTCAACACTGATTTCAATTATTTCCAGTAGAAACCCACCACCTGGATGTCCGTGCCGGTGTTGCGGAAAATGATGGCGGTGAATTCGCGTTTGGCATCGCCGATCTTCGCAGTGACATGGACTTCAAATGTGGAGCTGCGCGTGGTGAGCAGGTTGGCCGCCTGAGCGACGCTGGCCGGATTAAGGCCGGCTCTTTGCAACGCGGCGGAGGCATTGCCGAACGCCTCCGAACCATCCACGCCGTCCGGCCCGGTGCGCTGTTGGATGATGGCGGTGGCGATGGTTGCGTCCACGCCTGGAATCAGTTGCAACACGTTCGTGCCAGCGGTGTTGACGTTGATTTTCCCGGTCGAAATGGCCGTGAAAACATCTTTCAATCCGAACGGATATTCAGGTGCCTGGCTGGGTGCCGTGCCGAAACCGAGCTTGGGATTTTGCGGAGTTTGCGGCGCGGGACTGTTTGACGAATTGCTGCCATAATACATTTCCGGCGTCACGCCTTTGACCAGCAGCAGTTCGGACAAATCATCAATCGGCGCGTTCTTGGCGTAATACGACGGCGTCAAACTCTGGTAATAATCGCTTTCCGCTCCGGCGACGCGCGGCGGACCAGCCGGGCCAATCCAGTCCTGAATCGAATCGGACACGACGGAAATATCGTCGGCGTCCACGCCCATGACGGTGAGCACCTGCTGCAACTCCGCCGTGTTCGCCGTGTTGATGTTCGCGAAGCGTTCGAGGTCAATGATTTTGAGGGAAACCGTTCCGTCGCCGACCGGGAAATTGTCCATGGAAATTCCGGCCAGCACGCTGTTGGTTTCGCCCGGCCCGCCCGGCCCGCCCGCCCAAATTTGATTGAGCGAATCGTAAGGCTCGCCCGGGATGGAAGCCTCCTGCGCCAAAATCCAGCGCGCGTATTCCACGCCGGAACGGCCGAGCCAGAGTAATTGCTGTTCATTCTCCGCCCGTTGCGCAAGTTTGGTCTCCACGTTCATGAACGTCCAAAGACCGACCGCCAGCATTGTAAATACTGCAATCGCAATCATCACCATGATGAGCGCCATGCCGCTGGAATTTGGGCAGGGATTTTTTTTCACTGGTTTCTTAACGCCCCGGCATTGAAGGGTGAGATTGGATTTGCGGCGGGCGGCGGATTTTTATTGACTCCGCCAACGCCAATGCCGCCGGCGAGCGGCGAGCCAGTCTGGGCGACGCTGGGCAAAGTGCCGGAAGGCACGGCGATTTCGCGCACGACGGTCGGGGCCGACGCGACATTCCCCGAACCCAACTTGTTTCCACCGAGCGTGAGCGTGACGCGCACCAGCGGCGGAATGGAATTGGTGGAATCCCATCCGGTCGCCCAGTCCAGCGCGTTCGTGTCCCAGCATTCGACGATGAAATCCTTCACATTGCGCGCGAGCAGGAGCGGGGTGGCCTGCTCGGCCGCATCCAGGTCCTTGAGAATTTCATTTTGCCGCAGCACCAAATCCTTTTCCGAATCCGAAACCGGTTCGACCGAAAAAGTGAGCCGCCGCAAATTGGAATCAAATCTTCCATTGCGCGGAAAAACGTCCGGAACGCGCGCCACGAAACTCAAAATCGGCTGGTCACCATTGGTGAGGTTGAAGGCGTAATATTGGATTGAGGCTTGAAACGACTGGATGCACGTCAGCGAATCTTCGATGGTGCGGACGGCGATGCGTTCGCGCTGGGCTTGCGCCGCCGCCTCCTGTCCGACTTGCGACGATTTCAAAATCACCACCCACGTCGAGTAGACCGCCGCGACCAGCAGCGAGAAAATCGCGATGGCCATCATGATTTCGATCAAGGTGAACGCGCGGCAGGGAGATTTTTTTTTGAAACTCATTTGGCCACGGTTGCCCCGTCAAGGCTGCCCGCCGGTGATTGCGGGCGGAAAAACAGGACGCTCATTTTCTGCACGACTTCCCTGCTGCCGTTGCGTTGCACGACGTAATCCACCTGGAACAGCCGGTTGGTCATGACTTCGTTGATGTCCGCCGTCCAAGTGTAGCCCGGATACGCGTCGCCAAAATCGCCGGATTGTGTCGTTTCGACAAGCTGGTTGGTGAGCGAAAGTTCCGAGGCGATCATGGCCGCGTCCACCATCGGCCGCTGCAAACGTCGCGCGTTTTGCAGCGAACTGGAGACCAGCGACAAAATTACAAACACGGACATGAAAAAAATGCCCATGGCAACCATCACTTCCATCAGTGAAAAGGCCCGCGGTTGTCCCGCACCGGTTTTTATTTCCATGTTCATTTATTCAGCGGTACCGCATCCGCAATGGCGGTGGAAAATTCCAGAGTGATTTTGCGCCAATCGGTGCCGGAATGCAGCACCAGCTTCAATTCATCGGAAGTGCCGTTCGGATAAAACCAGACGCGCGATTCCTCGGTTTGGGAGAAATCCATGAGGTTGATGCCGATGGCTTCCATGGCGACGCCATCGGGCAAAGTCACCGATTTGCCTATAGAGGAATCCAGCTGGTTGTCCGCCGGGCGAAAAGAAACATAGGCGTTCCGGTCTTTGAGGATGGCGTCTTTTCGCGCATCCTTGAGCAGGTCAGTCACGTCGCTCACGGCCTTGCGCATGCCTTCTTTTTGCAGCATTTGGAGCAGGGAAGGAATGCCCATCGCCGCAATGAGACCGATGATGGCCACGACGATCATGATCTCGATCAAAGTGAATGCCCGCCGCGGAAAATTACTGGCGACCGCCGTTTTCATTTTGAGGCTCAAGAGTGGATTTGGGAAATCAATTGGAAAAGCGGCAGCAAAATGCTGATCAGCAGAAAGCCCACGACGACCGCCATGATGATGATGAGCAGCGGCTCGATGAGTTGCGTCATGACGCGCAGGCCGATTTGCAACTCGCTCTCATAAGTGTCCGCGAGGTTATTCAACGCGCCCGGGACGTCGCCCGTTTCCTCGCCGATGCGCACGAGGTCAACCATGAGTTGCGGGAAGAGTTTGCTCTGCCCCATCGGTTGCGCGAGCGTCTTGCCGTCCGTCACCGCCTCGCGCGTCTTCACAATCGCGTCCTTGATCAAACGGTTCGACAGAACCTGCTCCGTGATTTTCAACGCCGTCAACACCGGCACGCCGTTTTGCAAAAGCGTTCCGAGCGTGCGCGCGAATTGCCCGAACAGATTCAATTTCATCACCTTGCCGACGACGGGCGCCTTCATTTTCCATTCGTCAATTTTCCGCGCGCCGGCTTCGCTGGCCTGAAAGCGTTTGAACAAAATAATCACCACGACGATGATGAGTGCAAGCACCCACCAGTAATTGATGAAAAACGTGCTGAACCCCATCAGCATCCGCGTCGGCAAGGGAAGCTCGACGCCGAAGCCGTTAAAAATCTCCATGAACTTCGGCATCATGAAAAACATGAAGAACGTGACGATGCCCGCGCCGACGCAAATCACCATCGCCGGGTAAATCAGCGCGGATTTGAATTTCGCCTGCACTTCGGCGAACTGCTCGAAATGATTGGCCATGCGCCGCAAGACCTCCACGAGCGAACCGCTCTGCTCGCCCGCGCGCACCATGTTGATATACAGATCGGAAAAAATGTGCGGCTGTTTCGCCATCGCATCCGACAACCCCCGGCCCTCGGTGACTTCCTGTTTCAAACTGCGGCTGACCTCGGCGGGAATCCCTTTTGATTCCAGATGCGTCATGCTGTTGAGTGCAACCGTCAACGGCATTCCAGATTGGAGCAGGTTTGCCATCTGTTGTGTGAACGTCGCCAGCTCCTGCAACTTCGGTTTACGCTTCTGTTCCAGTTGCGCGCGCAACGTGGGCGGCAGGAATGAAAGAAAATCCGTTTTTTGCCCGTTACGCTGACCGTTGGTGGTCGCGCCCGCCTTGGCCGTATCCACCGCTATGGGAAAAAGTCCGAGCCGCTGGATTTGCACCAGCGCCGCCGGACGGTCGGCCACGTCGAGGACGCCCTCGACCAGTTCACCGCTGCGCCGGCGCGCCTTGTAGGAAAATTCTGCCATAATTCTTATTATTAACTAAAACCGGCGCGGCCTGAAAGTTGCAAATTTGCGCCGCTGGAAACGCGAATCGTGCTTGACGCGCGCGGCGTTTTCGATTGGAGTATGCCCATATGAAGATGAAAATTTTCGCGGCATTGGTCGGAATGGTCATTGTCACCGCCGGTTGTGTGAGCACCGTGAGCGGCACTCATTCACCGGCCTTGACATGGTCCAAGGACCAGGTCGGGGGCCGTTATGAACGTTCCGTGGATCAGGTTTATCAGGCATCGGTCCAGGTCATCCAAAACAACGGCGTGCTGCTCACCGAATACATCCCGCACGACAGCACTAATATGGTGCGCTCATTGCAGGGCAAGGTGAACGAACGCAACGTGTGGATCCGGGTTGAAGCCGTTGATCCCAAAATCACCGAAGTCACCGTCCAGGCCCGCTCATCCTGGGGCGTCAGCGATGTTGACCTCTCGCACGAACTGGAAAAGGAAATTGCGCTACAACTGGCGCGGTGAGCCGTATTTCAAACCGATATTCTGCTCATAAACGCCGAGCTTCACGCCCGGCGTTTCTTTTTGCCCCTTGAGTTCCAGCTTCAAACGCCCCTGTCGCGATTGCGCGAGATTTGCCACCGGCAAACCGGGAAACCGTTCCACGATTTTTTCCAGAGTTTCGCGCACCGTTTCATAATCTGCGCCACCGTGGATTTGCAAATCCGCCAGCAGATTCAGCCAGTGCGCCACGCGCTTCACCGGCTGGTTCGGTTCATTGATCAATTGCGCCAGTTCCAGTGTCGCCAGATCGAGCCTTTGGTAGTGCCGTGCATAAATAATCGCCAGTTTTTCCCGCACCTCGGTGTCGAGCGGATGCTGCTCCAGATGTTTCACATGTTCCGCCGCGAGCTGCGCCGGATCAGTTTCCGTCGGAATCAAATGCGCGGAAGAATCCAAAAGACCGATGTTCTTCACGCCTTCCGGCACAAACACCGCCTGACGGTCGTGCGCCGCCAGCAGGATTTTTTCCGTGCCACCCAGATGCGCGATGCGCTGCGCCGCCTGCGCTGCGAGTGCCGTTTCGGGAAACCGCGCGATGATCTTTTCCAAAACCGCGTGAGCCGAATCCACATCGTGCGCGATTTTCAAATGCCAGTCGGCCAGTTGAGTGAGCGCGGCGGCGACCTGTTTTGGCGGCGCGTCCGGCCGGTCGCAAAAATGGTTGAACGTGATTTCCGCCGACGGCAAATCCTTCATGTCCTCGGCCTGAATGCTGGCGAGCAAGGTCACGCCCTCGAAATCGTCGGGAAATTTTGCCAGTTGTTCACGGATGGCCACGATGGCTTCGAGCGGTTTGTTCGATTTCCGTTTTGAAATTGCGATGGAATAATATGGCATTGGCTCAACTTCTTCCCTGCCACCGTCGTAAAGTGATGCGATGGGATTGGCCATCAGATCGATGAGACTGTTCCGCCAGGTGATGGTCATGGCCACGCCCCAGACGCCCGCCAACCCCAGCGCAGCGATGGCGGCGAACCCACCCTCCTTAAACTGCGGAACCACCACAAAAAACATCAGCCACAGCAAGAGTGCGGTGAATACCCATTTGAAGATCAGTTTCGGCGCATCCTCACTGCGTTTGAGCGAGCGGAAGAAAATCCAGCCGGTGAACCCCAAAATGACGAGGAGAAGGAAAACATTCACCGCGATTTTTAAAATTTCGCTCATGGCTATTGACGCAAACCTCATCCCGTTTGCGTGTGGACGCAAGCAAATTTCAGCCGTAACGGTATGGTTTCGACAGAGAAAATGTGTTCGGCAGATGCCGGACTTCCCGCACCTCGCCGTCCGCCAGCAAAACTTCCACGATGTCGAAACGGATTTTCACCGGTGGATTTTTCAGCAATCGCAAATAATCCAGCGCCGTCCGTGAAATCAACCTTCGCTTCCGCGCATCCACTGCCGCCGCCGGACGCGTCCACTCCTCGGACGAACGGGTTTTAACTTCGACGAACGCAAGGCAATCATCGTCGCGGAAAATCAAATCAATCTCGCCACGCCTGGAACAAAAATTGGCCACCAGGAATTTCAGTCCGGCCTGCTGCAAAAACTTTTTGGCCACGCGCTCGCCCAGTTCGCCGCGTCGCAAATGTTCCGGCTTTTCCCTGCCGGTAAACATGGATTTGATTTTTTCCACGAAGCTCATGCTTCCAAATCAAAAAAGTTTTGCCTCCGCCTGCTTCAGTGTTTCAACGGTGCGAACGTTTTGCGGTGGATCGGGCACGCGCCGAATTTTTCAATTGCCGCCAGATGTTTCGCCGTGCCGTAGCCTTTGTGATCGGCAAAACCATATTCGGGAAACTGTGCGTGAAGCTCCCGCATCAGCCGGTCGCGCGTGACCTTGGCCAGCACGCTCGCGGCGGCGATGGAATAGCTCCGCGTGTCGCCCTTCACGATGGCCGTCTGCGGCACACGGATCGTTTTGACCGGACGACCATCCACGAGCGCGTGCTGCGGTTGTGGGTTTAATTTCGCGAGCGCCTCATTCATCGCACGATGCGTCGCCTGCAAAATGTTGATTTCATCAATCAATGCCGCGTTCACCTCGGCGATGCCGAATTCGATTTCGCCGCAACTGGTGATGAAGGCGAAAAACCTGTCGCGCTGCTTTTCGGTGAGCTGCTTGGAATCGTTCAAGCCGGCGAGTTCGGCAGGCAAACCCGATTCCGCCCAGCGCGGCGGCAGGATGGCGGCAGCGGCGACGACCGGCCCGGCGAGCGGCCCGCGTCCGGCCTCATCCACGCCCGCGACGCGCGCTAGACTTTGTTGCCAAAGCGCGAGCTCGAATTCAAAGCGGTCGGAAAGTTTGGCGGTCATGGAGAAACGGATTTAATTTACGCCGCTACTGTGGTGGAGCAGAGGACGGAGTATTTTTTAAGTGCGCATCCTCTTCTTCGATTTCTGGAATTGATGTTTTCATCTCCATTGTATCCTCAATCCATTGCCAGAATCCCATCCGCCATTCCTTCGCCAATATGACATTGCGTTCTGCCATGTAAGCACGCACTTCTTCGTTGGTATTGATGGCATCGAAGCGAATGTTTGCATTTACTCCTTCGCCTACGGACTGTTTTCTCGTTCAGACGAACACATTATGAAAACGAGATTCAACCTGTTCCGGCGCGCGGGCGCATTCTACACCGAGGACACCACCAGCGGCAAGCAAACCAATCTGCGAAACCAAAGACGAAACCGAGGCCAAGAGCCTGCTTAACGCCCGCAACGAGGCGCAACGCCAGCCGGTGCTAAACTTGCACCTTGCCCGCGCCTATCTCACAGCCAGCGACCCCGCGTTTGTGGAGCGCACATGGGCGATGCGCCGCCGTTTTGCCCTTTCTGCGGCAGGCGATGGTCAAACGCACTGTCTGGCGATGCCAAATGCCGACAATAAGTTTTGGGGCTGACCGAATGATCCGGAGTGTGAGAGGACACGATGTAAAGACTTTGGTTTGACAATTTGGCTTCATAAATGATTTGTCAGACGTTCCAGTACGGCGCAGAATCCACACGTTTATGAGCGGTAAAATTACAGAAAAAGTCCTTAAAATTGAGGCGCTGGACGTTGACCAACTGCTGCTTGATCCGGAAAACCCGCGACTGGAAGGCATGGGGCCGCTGAAGGACCAGTCGGAGCTCATCAAGGCAATGTGGCGAGAAATGGCAGTAAACGAGGTTGCGCTTTCCATTGCGGCGAATGGGTTTTTTGAAGAAGAACCTTTGTTTGCAATTCCCGGACCAACCATCAACGGCAAACCGGGCTATTTCGTCGTTGAGGGCAATCGGCGGCTTACGGCCGTCAAATTGTTGCTGGATGAAAATCTTCGGAAAGCCGTTCGGGCAACAGATTTGCCAAATCTGGATGCAAAAGCGCTCGTCAAACTGAAAACGCTGCCCGTTTCAATCTATCCAAAACGCGAGGCGCTGTGGGAATACTTTGGCTTCCGCCATGTGAACGGACCGAAGGAATGGGATTCATTAAGCAAGGCGGCGTATGTGGCAAAAGTGCGCCGCGAGTATGGCAAAAGCCTGGAAGAAATCACACGGAAGATTGGCGACCAGCACAGCACGGTTAAACGAATTTATCGCGGGTATGTTCTTTTGGAGCAGGCTGAAAAACTCACAAAATTCAAACGTGAGGATATTCACCGAAACCGGTTTTTCTTTTCGCATTTATACACCGCGACGGATTACGAGGAAGTTCTAGCCTTTCTAGGCACCGATGCTGAAGCCTCCTTGCATGACAGTCCAATCGCCAAAAAACACCTATGCTCGCCAATCCGCCCTTTGGCGTGGAATGGAAACAACAGCAGCGGTTCATCGAACAGGAACACACCACGCTCGGTCACGAAGGCCGTTTTGGTGCCGGACTGCCGCGCATAAATGACGGCGCATTTCTTTTTCTCCAGCACATGATGACGTGACTTCACTTTTTCGGGCCACCTGATGAGTTAGTCTGGGACTTAAGAAAGGACCAGACGATGAAAGGCAAACGATATACGACGGAAGACAAGATTCGCATTTTACGGGAGGCGG